>Ga0307515_10016265_pt1 | contig 13632 bp, 5 predicted proteins | sample 17_EM_MG_FD_194513 | JGI IMG/M metagenome (GOLD analysis project Ga0307515, IMG submission 194513) | Populus trichocarpa ectomycorrhiza microbial communities from riparian zone in the Pacific Northwest, United States - 17_EM | ecosystem: Host-associated > Plants > Roots > Unclassified | place...
CAGTCTCAGCACAGTTAATGGAGAAGAATGCTGTGGCTGACGATCTTGCAAAACGAGTATTCATGGACAAAGTGAATTTTTGACCTAGCTATAATTTTTCAATCATGTAACTTTACTGTATGTGTGTATAGACACACACGCATGAACACATAACTTTTTTTTTTTATTGATTCGAGGAAACTCCATCCCTGAAAAGCATACTTTGTAGGTCCAGGTAAGCGAGTAAAACTCCGGCTGTCCCAAGTTTTTACAAAAAATACACGCCCTGACTCAAACTCAAGACCTGCTGTGCAGATCTCAAGTCTTTTGCCATTATGCTACGCTCCTTGGGAACACATAACACTTTCCGCAAATTTCTTGATGGCCTTTCTTAATAGATCTTCATTATAAAAAAAAAGAAAAGAGATTCGTGTTCGTGTGTATAGATCTTTTTTAGCATCCGCATTCAACTTAATATATACATTGAGGAGCAAGTTTTCTGACCAAACCTCACCTATTTCCTGGAAGAAGCTTTCATCATTTGCCGCCACACTTTCTGCCTCAATCTCGAACCTAACATTAACCAATTGTAATCAAGGTTCGGCATACCTAGTTTCTCACGGCATTTACTTGCGGCCCAAATGAATTGCAACTTTATGTGGTCCACACCATCTTGAGTTTAATTAGAGCAAGTAGCCTCGTGTTGTTTTGTTGCTTGGTGTTCAAATGATGAAATCCATATAATAACATTTTTTTTCTTATACAAATCTAATAAAAAATGGTTATTTATTATTTAGTTTGTTAATATGAAATTTAATTTAGTTCATGATTTTAGAGAGTTAATTTTTTTTTAATTTTAACAAAATTTATTAGATTAATTTGTATTATACAAATCTAAAAAAAATAATTCTAATTTTAAATTTTTTAATTTTTCTACGTAGAAACTATACTTAAAATTTTATCTTATTAAAAAAAACTTCCAAAGAACTACAATAATTAAACTTAATAAATTCTCACATTTCATAATCATAATTATGTCTAGAAATTATGCAAATAAAAAAATATATATACATGTAAAATTAATCTCAAATACTTAAATAATATAACTTTATAGTGATTGAAATCTTAAATTTTTAGGTGTTTTAAGGGGGAAATCACGGGTATTTTTGATGGGGTTTTTAAAAAGATAAAAGCTGAGAATGTTAGTTTGAAAAGAGAAAAAAAATTCTCATGTTTGTATATTCTTAGATATATAAAACATTTAAATTTTATGATATGTTGTTTGTTGAAGCACGAAAAAATAAAAGTGTGTAATTTTTTAAAAAAAAATTTCAAATGGTTTTGTCCTGCCAAAACTTTTAAATTACTTTACTAATTTAAAAAAAAATAAAAAATTATCTGAATTAAATGGTATCGAAAAGCAAACAAAAGTTAAAACAAGACACAGCTTTATGAACTGAAAAAATAATGAAAAAGATTTAAAACCACCTTGTAATGTCTCACTGTTTGTTGGCCGTCCAGAGAGACTTGTGAGAGGTGACAAACATGACAGCCATGCAAGAAAAGAGCTCCAATCCTCATTGGGGCGACCGGCCCCTCCACAAAAGGTGTTGCTTTCTTCAAGGCCAGCAATGCAAAGCAAATTGTAGAAAAGTCATCGGTCCCTTCCATATTTTTCATTTCATACCTAACGATAAAATTCAATGCAGGTTGTCGCGCAGCTCCTCCCAACGTCCCTTTCTTTCATCCTCACCGAATTCCATTGGATTCTTTAATTTATGACAAACAACTCCCCCTTTCATACAGCAATAATCTTCGGTGATGTTGATTTACGAAGCTGAATTATATTATATTATATTATATTATATTTTACTTGTGTACACAGCCGCGCGCTAGCTTCTTCCTTTTTCTCCCTTCTGTTGAATAGGGTTAATAGGCTCACTTGCTACTAAAGCCAAACTTGAGGAGTTAACAGCTTTAACTTCGTGATCAATAGCATCTGCCGAACCGGCTTCCTCGTTTCCTATCATTGATTTTCAACGTGGCCTCATAAGCCATGCACTCCTTTTCTGTTGGCAGTTGATCTCCTAACTTTTGTGTAGTCAATACTCTTGTCGCTTTCTCTTGCGGCTCAGTTTTTGATGGAACAAAAAAAAAAAAAAACCCATCATCCTGTCATTAGATCTTAAGATATCTATTTATTCAACATATAGTTTAGAGAATTAGGATCCACCGTATTTATGTTTTCCCTTTAGCCTCCAAAGTCGGTCTAACTCTTAGCCATATCATTCCCTTCACCTGAGCTCCTTCAAGAAGCAATGGAAGGCATGAATGACTGGCTCTCCTTCTCCATGCACGAGAGTCTCAACCATGACCTTGCCATTAGAAGGTTTTGTCCTGCTAGAATGGAGCTGGAACAAGGAGAAGAGTGCTGGGAGGAAATCACATTCAGTGAGATTGAACTTCTTTCTCCTGATGATGACAGCACTAGCCCTCCTCACTTAGCTGATTCTGAGGTGGATGAATTGGTTGATAGCTTTATTAACGTGGATCAAGACGGTAACAAGGATGACAAGTCCTTTGAGAAGGACCAGGATTTCAATCACCTCCAAGATGATCATATAGAGGCATTTTCCATGGTGAATGATGTTTTTCAAGACGTTCCAAAGATGAATATAGAAGGTGATGAATTGGAGATGAGCAGCTCTTTCGAAGATCTTGAAGCTGTTTCTGATATGGAGCCTAGAGTGGAAGACATGACTCAGGGTGTAGATCAAGGCCTTCATTTGGTCCACTTGTTGTTGGCTTGTGCTGAGGCTTTGAGCTGCAGAGACACACGGCTAGCAGAAACAATGCTCAGCCAAATTTGGCCTTCAGTTAGTCCATGGGGTGATTCTTTGCAGAGGGTTTCTTTTTGCTTCGCTATGGGATTGAAATGTAGATTATCACATCTTAATAATGTGAATGCACATGGGACATTCACAATTGGTGGTGCTATGGATAGATCATTGATCGTTAGGGCAGAGAAAATGGAAGCTTTTCAACTTCTTCATCAAGCAACTCCTTATATCGCTTTTGGTTTCATGGCTGCAAATGAAGCTATATGCCAGGCAGCACAAGAAAAGGACTCTTTGCATATCATTGATCTAGGAATGGAGCACGCCCTTCAGTGGCCTTCTTTGATGAGAATTCTAGCTTCAAGGCCTGAAGGCCCTCCGAAACTCCGAATCACAGGATTGATAGATGGTCATAATCTGTTAGAGCTTGAAGCTAGCATGAAAGAACTTGCCGAGGAAGCTAGCTCATTAGGCATCCGTTTGGAATTTAACTTGGTTTCAGAGCCAGTTTCGCCATTGCTTTTAACTACTGAGAATCTTAACTTGAGAGAAGGGGAGGCATTATTTGTGAATAGCATAATGCACTTGCACAAGTTCGTGAAAGAGAGTAGAGGCTCCCTCAAGGCAATCCTCCAAGCAATAAAGAAATTAAATCCAACATTGCTTACGGTGGTAGAACAAGACGCAAACCACAATGGTCCCTTCTTTCTTGGAAGATTTATTGAATCTCTTCATTACTACTCTGCCATTTTTGATTCCCTTGAAGCTAGTCTTCCGAGAAATAGCCCACAGAGGATAAAGATGGAAAAGGTTCAATTTTCTACGGAGATTTGCAATATCATAGCTTATGAAGGTTCTAACAGGATTGAGAGACATGAAAGAGCAGATCAATGGAGAAGGCAATTATCCCGAGCAGGGTTTCAAGTAATGGGGTTGAAATGCATGAGCCAAGCTAGAATGATGCTCTCTGTTTATGGCATTGATGGTTACACTTTAGCCACCGAAAAGGGTTGTCTCCTCCTTGGATGGAAAGGCCGGCCTATCATGCTAGCATCTGCATGGCAAGTGCACAACCTTTTTCCCTCCTAATGCCTGCCAAGGTTTTGCTGCTTTATATAGTATCAACATTTAAATAACAAAGTGGATTTGCTGCTTTAATGATGATCCAGATATTCCCGAAAAGATTGTGCACATTTCAGCCCATGTTTCTCACAGAAGTTTTGCAATTTCTTGAATTATGTTATCATTGCAATATTGATCATTCTAGTTCACATTTTTAGATGGCGATTGGTACCTTTGAGTCAAGACTCAGGATTGATTAGGTGATGGTGTAAATCTACAGAAGCTCGTATATTGGAACCTTATAAATTGCAGTTGCTGTTTCTTCACAAATAATTGACTGCTCTTTCATGCGCTTCTAACATTATGGTTACATTGGATTCATGTGGAAGTACAGAGCCTATCAGTCAGGGCAAACAACCAACAGTAACAACCCATTTGAGACGCAAAAGACGGAAAAAACCTTGAAATTCCTTTTCAAAGTATAGAATTCAATGACAATGTAACATTCTGGAATAACTGGAATAAAACAATACTCATCAGATTATTGTAAGAGAATCTACTCCCATCTCAAAAACATTATGGAAGCCGATTTCTCCTTTCTAACACGATACAAGTCTCTCTTTGGACTTCAAGCAATCGATTTAGGATGAAACAAATCAGGGGAAGGCGATAACTAGAAATTGTGAAACCACTACTTTGATGCCTTGTTTCCGTGTCCTTTGCCTTGGCTAGCAGCTGCTGACATTATGCGCAAACGACTGGCAATTTCTGTGAAGGAAGGCCTAACTCCAGGATTTGGGGCCCAACACTGCTCCATTAGTATTCCCCATTCAGAATCACAATAACTTGGAATAGTTGGTCTCAGTGTGTTGTTTACAATCCCCCCTACACACCAGGATAGATACTCACATAAATGTCGACAGCATAGACAATATAAATGCAACTGACATCAACTGTACACGACATGACAGAGGAGAAGATTTAATGTACAATTGCAGCAAATAATGTACATAGTTATTCTGATTTCCAGAGGTTAGTGTGTAATCTAGAAGTGAAGTTAGCCCATTGGCATTGAACCTTCAAAGTCTTGATACCATTACGGAACTATACCGGACTCAGTTCAGAACAGGAAACACAAGTCTATTATTACAGAATAAAAACGAACCCCAACAACGATGATTTTTCAAGAATTTTTTTTTTCCAACACCTATTGTTCCTTTTTAAATTATCCCACCATTACTTCCTGATATAATTATGAATCACATGCATGCATCCATTTAGCGAAACAAATCTATGAAAATTGAAAGACAAATTCAATCGTATACTAGCAGAGTCCAGCAGCATTTTTGGTAACTGCAGTTTCACAATGGTGCTGGAATCTTAGGATACAGGCACAACCCAAAGAAGATATATGTCATTTGCACACAATCATGCATGAACAACACACAAAAGAATTGAGTACAAAACTCATACCTATAATTGCACCATAGTGCATGTTGGCATAGGGCTCCTCACCGGTGAGAATTTCCCAAAGGACAATTCCAAAAGAGAAAACATCAACCTGTGATCAATTAGAGATTAGAAGCTGATCATAAGGGACATTAAACAACAAGGACTACAAATGATGGGAAAAGAAAAGAAGGAAGAGAAATAAACCCCTGCATGAACCAAGTTCCATATCTGTCAAATAAAAGGCAACATGTGCGGGACGAATTTTTTAAAACCTAAACCAGCTTAGCAACTTTTCACAAACTAGAAGAAACAAAATGTAGATATTCAGATAAAGTTTTCCACCACCAAATGCAACAAATGAATTGAAAATTCAGTCATGTCAGTTACAAACTTAGCCGAGGTGTACATGGGACAAAAATCTATATCAACTCTACAACATTACAATCTTTTTCATGTCATTGACAGAGGTAATTTCAAGATGGAAGCCTTTACCTTTTCTGAAACCTTATTACTGCTTCCATTTAGAAGCTCGGGGGCCATCCATGGTAGAGTTCCCCTTACACCTCCAGAAACCAAAGTATTTCGTTTGATTTTTGACAGGCCAAAATCACCAACCTGGAACATCCATTCATAAGAATGTTTTATAATAAGAACTCAGTCGTTCGATGCAATCAGTTTTTTGTTCATACTTCTAGAACTTACCTTGCAGATTGGTCGTTGGGGATCTTTCAAGTTCACAAGCAAGTTGTCACATTTCAAATCAAAATGTACAATATTCTTCGAATGCAGATATTCCATTCCAAACGCAGCATCCATAGCTATGAGAAGTCTCTTGCGACGATCTAGATACCTGCAAGTTAATATTTAATGAAATAATAAACAGGAGAAGACAAAACAATCAACTGCCTGTGCATGAAATTGCAAATTAGCAGGAATATGCCAAACTGGAATTCAGAGAAATGCAAGAGTGCACAACATGCCTATCCTTGCGAAGTAAAACATTTCTAAGAGAACCATCAACCATGTACTCTGTTACAGTAGCTAATGTCCCCCCATGTCCATCTTGAACTACACCATAAAATGCAACAACATTTGGATGGTGGAGCTTTGAAAGGATGCCAGCTTCCCGCCAAAACTCCAAGGTCTGATGAAGCCAGTGAAAATAGATTATTTAACATCAAGCTAAGAAAGCATATAAGAAGATAAGGAAACTAGAAGCCAATGTACTTGTTGAATACTAATGAAGACTTATTGAATTGGCCTCCTCTTTTTTCTATAAATCAATGAAGGCTACAGGATAAAATAGCACATAATTATTTTTAGGAAAAAAATTTGGAAATGCATATCAAGAGTTGAGCAAAAGTTACCAGTCTCTCTTGCTCTGACGATCGACCTGTGAAACAGATCTTCTTTAGCCTCTTAATGGCAACATCAGTGCCCCTCCACTTTCCATGATACACAGTTCCAAAAGTGCCAGAACCCAATTCTTTCTGCTCTTCAAGATCTTCATTTTTTATTACCTGTTATATCACCCGGAAGAGAGTAAAAAAGAATAAAGTGGATGTTATTTTCAGTAAAAAAGTAAATTGAACTAATCTTAAAGCACAAGATGGAAGGCACAAGCATGCGAAAGGAACACTAAATCCATATGTTCCTGCAAGGTCGTCATATATGCATCACAGAAGTAGAAAGGAGAGAAGGAAACTAATCAGAAAGCACATTGTACCCTCTCTCTAGGTTTGGTTACTTTTCATATTGTATTATAGATTGAAGTTTGAGTCTACTAATATTTTAAGCATGCGTAAGTAGAATTTCTTTCAAACACTAAAAACAGGACAGAAAAACTTTACATCATAATAAAGATGGGTAAATGTAACCAGTGCATACCTGCAAGGTATTGATATCAAAATCTCCCAGAGAAGGATCGCAAGGAGGAAGGCCATCGTTCTTGTTATCCAACTTCCCATCCTATGAGCATCAGAGTGAAGTTCGGTTGGCATGCTAGGAAATAAGTTCTCAAATCAAATTAAAATTGAGAAGAGATACCTCATACTGTGAATCTGGTGACTGTAGGTTCTCCATCATAGCCTCAAACTGCATACTTTCTGTCTCCTTCAATTGGGAATGATCAAAATCAGACATCATTGTAGAATCAGCTCCTACCATTCCAGGTAAATTATTCTGATTGTCTTGGCCAAAAATAATTTGGGAATAGTCATGGCCCACTGAATCTCCACCTTCTGCCAAATGTGTGAAATGATAAGATTTATGATCTACATTTGTAAGCACAGATGGAGTAGTTAGATGATCCTGGTCAATAAGAGAAATATCTTTTTGAACAAACTCTTCCTTTGCCAGCTTCTGAAAATATGACCAGTGCTTCGGCTCATGATTTTCCATGTTTACACTCACACCAGCTCCATCACTGTGTAGTGGACTAAGACCAGGGGTGTCCTCAGTAAATATCCCTTTTGAGAATATTTCAGAAATGAAATCACGAGGGAATCTATCATTTATATCGATTTGGATTTCTGCCTGCTTGGTGGCTGAAACAGTGACAGGGGGTATTCCTTCTGCAACAACTTTAGCTGAGCTATCTGTCCAAGAAAATGGCTGAAAATGTCTCAGACTGTCCTCATCAGAGACATTCCTGGTTGTCATCTCATCCAAGTCATCTGGAAGATCAGCTGTAGGATCCTTATGCTGCACAACACAAGTTACTTGGTGCACAGCCAGATGTCCAGATCCCACTTCTCCCTTTACATCAGCTGGGAGTTTCCTATGATTACCAGTGGCCATATCTGTCTCAAAGTCTTCCTTGAGAATCCTATCCCTGTTTGCAGAATCATTTTCATCAACATTCTTAGCAACTGCCTGCTTGAACCCAAAATCTGACACCTGTTCGGAATCAGGGAGCTTGTTATTCATCTGAGAAATGGCATCGGAAAACTCTTTATGTTGTTGAAATTGAGCGACTCCATCATCTATGATTTGAGAGTCTGTACATGATGGTTTTTCAGTTGAAATGAAGTGTTCAGTGTGGGCAGCCAAATTACTCTCATGCAAATTTTCCACTGATTCCATAACTGGATTGTTCTCGGTGATGCCTGGATGTGAATGAGAAATGAGCAACTGAGAGCCAAGTGAATCATCAGACTTGGATAACCTGTTCAGTAACTCTGCTTGACCCCGGGGTATTCTCTCCGAATAATAAACCCTCTGAGGAGGTATTGATGGCTCAAGATAGTTCAAGTCAACTGGATTCGAAGTAGAATCAGCATTTCCTGGACCAGATGCACCACTGGGTGTGGAGTGTTGATCATCTTCATGAGATCTAGGAACCTGTACTTGATTCACATCATCAACAAAAGAAGAAACCTTCTTTGGTTCTTGGCATTTCCCCTCATATTTTGATGGTATGGTACTTAGATCTCCTTCTGGCACAGCAGCTGGTACTGGTACTTCATCAACTGGAGCAGGGTAAATATTCTCTATCGCATGAGTTTTTCCCAAGTCAATCTTTTGCTGAATTGAACCAGCAGGTTTTGGATTCACCTCCTTCCCTGGCATCTGCGAATTCTTCATCTGAACGCTAATACATTGATGTCCTTCGTAAAAATCTGCTTCTTCATTCATATGCCCTTGAAGTTGCCTTGAATAAGGGATTTCTCCAAGAGGAGAGTCATTAGAGGAATGATGGTGATAGTGCAATGGGAAATGCTTAGTGTCTCTATGATCCATCATCTGGTCATGATAAAATTGTGGATAGGTCTCGTAGGCATTGGAGGAACTTTGAAGAGTAGGTTGAGAAGAGTGGTAAGTGCCAACCAAAGGTGAAGCGCTGACCCAAGCAGATGCAACACTGGTCGTCTCCCTGTCAATGTTTCCTGAAGGGCTTGCCAAACCATGCAGGGCTGATCCTCTTCTGGATCCCATGTCCATGCCATTGACAGCAACTACATACTGAATCTCAGAATCACCCTCCGCACTGCCCAGGCCCAGTTGAGCATCTTCCAAATCACTCATTGAAAACAGAAACAATCTGAGTTTTTGTGATCCTTCTCTATCTTCAATTTCACTCCATTCATCCATCATATTCAGCAGATCCTCGTCACATGAAACAGAAACCAAGGCATCAAGATCTTCACCAGGAAGCTGATATTTTATGACGCGAGCTTCGTAATATATTGCTAAAGTTTTCTGCTTAAACTCATGCCAAGAAATGTCCCTTGCAATACACATAATGCGCTTTTCACCTCCAACATACCTCAGTTGTCCATCACTTGGCCGTGGTAGGATTTTACCACCAAAGCTGCAGAGAACTTTCATTTTCCCAGAGAAGCTATCGGAGGCTCCAGAGGAGGCATAGCCATGCGGAGCTCCATGGCTTTCATAACCAGATGAAGTTCTTGGTACCAACTGAATTGACCCATAGTTGCTTCTCTCTTCATGTAAAGATGAGTCCATCCTCTCAAAGTCTTTTTGACCTCTCTCTACCATGGTTAGCATCGAAATATCTGAACCGCTTTCAGACCCTGTATGACTAATGCCTAAAATACCTTTTAGTTCCAGATAACCAGTCACATAGTTGGGATCGCCAACAGCATTTGGAATGAGAGGCTTCTTAGGAATGACCCGATCACGCATAAATTCGAGAGCAAACTCCTCACCTGTCTGAATGGAATAGTTACGTACAGGTTTAACTTCTGGTGGTGGTACATTTAGGTCAGGAACTCTTGTATTGGAATTCCTGCTACTTGAAGGGTCTGAGGTATATGCCTGAGAAGCAGGCTGGGATATCTCATGTCTAGGATCCCCATAATTGTATTGATGTTGTTTATATATCTCTGACTCTTCCATCACAACATTATTTAAATACTTCTCAACTTAACTCGAATCAAGCGGATTAAACCCAATGCCATCACCAAACACTCACAAAATCAGTCCATCAACTACATACCAACACACAAACTTCGCTCACAACAAGGTTTATGATCACAATGATTTGCTAAATTTCCTGAAAAAAAGAACAGCAAACACATGCAAACGCGTCAAGAACCCTCAGATCTTAAGAAAAATGATACATTACAAGTAATAGAACAGAAATCCACACAGCAAGGCAAACAAAACAATTTACAAACTGGGATTCATTCAAACCACATGCAGTCATCAAATATTATCAAAGTTAGGAGAATCCAACTGAACTTCAAACATAGATAAACACAATAAAACCTCCAAAAAGTTACAGATAGAAGTGGTTACAAAGTAACCCATCCAGACTCAAAATTCAACTACCACCTCATAAAGTTAGAAACTACACAAACTGAAAGTGGTGATATGATATATCAGCATAAATTAACTATCCAAATTCCCAACCAACAAAATTCTAAATTAATTATCGAATAGCTAAAAATCTAACCCAAAAAAAACCAAAAATAAAAATCAAATAATTCACAAAAAAAACCCAAAACTTTATTTCTCTCAGATCAACAACTAAAACCCAAAAAGAAACAATTAAAGAGAAAAGAAAAGAACTTGCCTTATAACATAAATACCTGAAATATAAGGAGAAAGGGTATCTAACTCAAAGTTTTGGCTTTTGCTTCAAGAGGGAGTGAGTAAAGGGTCTCTCTGTAAGCTCAAATAACAACAACAAAGCAAATACATTTATCTCATATTCATCATGGGTTTTGTTTGCTTTTTGAATTTTTTGTGCTAAAAATTTGAAACTTGTAATTTTTTTGACAAAATAGAAGGATTGGCCTTTTGTCTCTCTCTCTCTCTCTCTCTCTCTGCTCAGATACATTCTCTTACATGTGCTAAATAGTCAACAAACTACTTGAAGTTACTAGATTCTTGATGTTTTCCCAGTTTATTTACTTTGTATGCCACTAATGTTAATTAGTTTGACGAAAATAACGGTTACTTTCTTAATATTTTGGTGGCACGATCTACTTTTTCTACTTTCTAGAGATGATAGCTGCTTTGTATTTTTCTATTTTTTAATTTTATCACGGTGATTCTAAGGAAAGAAATAAAGAATTATTTATCGATATGACGATATTAAACAAATGCAGCATTATATTATTATCTAACCATATAATCCCAAACTATAAGCGAATCGGATCACGCCAAGTTTTTGTACAAAATCTTGGGTTTATTCTTTATTTTTTTCTGAATGATGTAAGTATAAGTTTTTTAAAGTGATTTTCATTAAAAATATATTAAAATAATTTTTATTTTTATTTTTTAAAATTTATTTTTGATATCATCAAAATAATCTAAAATTAAAAAATAATAATTTTAAAAAACTAAAAATTAAAAATACGTTTTTACATTAAAACACACGTTCCCCCCCCCCCCCCCCTTCCTTTTCTGGTCGGCCAGCTTCCGGGCACGTTGCATATATTTCAGTATTCACATTTTGCTTCAGAAGCTTTTGATTACCTTTTAAGGAAAGAAGCGAAGAGTTCGGTGGAAACATGAAAATCAAAGAAAGATACATTGGAGAGATTTGGCTTTGACCTTAGAGTTTTAGAATCTTTTAGTTTAATCAAAGATTACGTCATAATTTAATTCCGAAATACCACCTAAAGTCTTATAGTGTTTTTATACATTGGCTATATATGGTCGGTCTTTATCTATTACATAAGTATACATATAAGCCTTGTATTATTATACAACACAAACTTGTCATAACTAGTGGTGGATGGGTAAGGTTACGTTTGAGAGCCGATTTAAGATGAATAAGAATCTTGATAAAACTATAAATAAGATTTTTTAAAATATTAAAAAATATTTTTTATTATTTTTTATCTGTGTCTAACAAGTGGAGTCTTGAATAATTTTCATTTTATATTTGGAGTCTTTTGTTAAATGAAAATAATTTTCATTTTATAAATTATGATTAACAAATATAACTTATTTATTCTCAAAGTTTTTTATTAGCATTAAGTTATTCTAAGTGACCTTTAACTTAAACCGGCTTTACTTGACTGTCCTTGTTTCATGAAAATTGACCATAATGCTAAAGATTTAGAGTGTATTTGGTTTGGAGATGGCTTTGACTTTATTTAGTGAGACCCGTATAAAAAACATGTATTTTTATTTTATTTTTAGAGGTGTAATTTGTGTTTTAAAAAGATTATATCTTTAAAAAAAACCATCATATCTCCGAACCAAACACATATTAAATAAATGAGGTCGGCTCCAATCCCTCTCATAGCCAAATTCATTGAGACGTATTCACGTTTATTTGAATACAATAAAATACCTTTCATACACGGAAGTACTTGTTGGATTAATGAGTCTAATAAAAAATATAAATAAATGTCGAAACAAAGTTTTCTAGAACTTTCAGTTTGGTGTGAGTTATAGAGTTATTGCCTCCCTCTAAAAAATAACTTGAAGTAAATTTCCTTGAAAAACATGTGAAGGCTAAATTAATTGCCTCCCTCTTTATTTTGCTCTCTCTCTAAACGCTTCCTCTCTTTCTAAGATCAGACAATCTAAGGATTTTACCAATTTTCAGTCATTATATTCATTTATTCAAGGATCATGGAAAGCTCACAATCTCGAATTTAAGAGAATGGAAGTGAACGTTGACCAAAACTATGCCATTTTGCATAATCAAGAGTGCACCAAAACCGCACCAAGGCTTGTGGCCCAGCGGCAGAAGTAAGGTTTCCTTGCCTCTGTCACCTGGGTTCGAGCCTCAGCGTGCACGTCTGTCACCCCCACGATGTCTTACCTACCTACTGGACTTGCAGGGTGTTCAGTGGGTCCGGGGATTAGTTATGGTGCGCGTAAGCTGGCCCGGACACCCCGGGTTACCAAAAAAAAAAAGAGTGCGCCAAAACCACATCGTTTTGGATCATTGTTTATAAAGTGAACATTGACCAAGGTATTTATCGAGTATTGCTTTTTTATATAAATAATATAATTGTTCTATTTTAGGTTTTTTTATTTAAATTGACAATATTATATTTTTTATTTTTAAAAAAATAAGGATTGGTAGAAAACGTTTTCACAATTGCTTAAAAACATTTTAATGAAAAAAAATTAAAAATTACTTGATCATTGAAATTTTAAGAAATAAAACAATTTATTTTTTAAAAAAACATGTAACAGAAACTAAGATACTCTATTGATTAAATATTGTGAGCACAAGTGCTCAAATAGAGAAAAAAAAAAAGTTAGGTATATAAATAGAAAAAATAATAAATTACAAGTATTTCATGTGCTATTATTCTAAAAAAAATAAAATATATTAAATTAATTTCAAACCAAATTTACTTGATAT
>Ga0307515_10016266_pt1 | contig 13630 bp, 12 predicted proteins | sample 17_EM_MG_FD_194513 | JGI IMG/M metagenome (GOLD analysis project Ga0307515, IMG submission 194513) | Populus trichocarpa ectomycorrhiza microbial communities from riparian zone in the Pacific Northwest, United States - 17_EM | ecosystem: Host-associated > Plants > Roots > Unclassified | place...
AGATCGCCCTCCTTCTCCTCACCTGCGGCCTTTCACGGTACATGTGGTCCGTCAACACCTCCGTCGCACGCGTCATCATCTCCTTCACCGTTCTCGGCATCCTGTTCTACATCGGGATTGTGGCCGCCGGGACATCCTCGTACGAGTGTCCGTTCCAAACACCGGCATCGATAGGTCTTCGGCATCTCAAAGACAGTGGGTCAGCCCGGAAATTATTGGCAAGCCTGTCTCCGTCCAACGTCATCTCGCTCATGTACCTCGCTCGGAGGAAAACCCGGAGATTGGTGGCGAGGCTGTCACTGCCCAATATTTCCTCGCTCATGTATGCCACTTGGATGGACGCACGGCAGGGGCTCGTTTCGGCATCCCACATTGTTCACGACACCATTCGATACCCATTGTCCTGGGAGGTTTCGTTGTCCCACATCATGTCTGGCATCCACAGCATGTCTACGAAGGTCGGACACCAAACCATCATTCTACTTCTTCGGATCGACCGAACTTTCGGGAACGCGAAGCATAGACTGGTCCAAGAGATTCGAAGGTTGAGGCGTGCGGTACTGCTCCCACTCACCACCAAGGATGCGAACCATCAGCCACGTGTACATCGAGACAGTACAGGACTGCGAGTGCGTGTATGGAACCTGGAAGCCCTTCGGAAGCGGAACGGAGATAATGCGCGCTGTGCGTGCTGGATCCTCCGGAACATCACCGATCCCGAAGCCATTGACTCTGACATACGTCTTGCGGGTACCATCCGATGGTTCAGTGGAAACTCCGACCACGAACCGCCGTACGATTTGATTGTTTCTACGTTCGAGGCTTGTTTCGACTCAACCAAACAGCTATACCCTGGTATGAGGGACCGGGCATACTTCTCGGCACGGGCTATGCTCCAGATCAACATGAGGGCGAGGGCTCAATCCCATGAGTGCGCTTCCAAGTATCCTATTCCGGCAATTTCTTCGAGTTCATTCGAACACACCGACCCTGATCTTCACCACATCATTCACATGCTCGAATGTAACTCTGGCACGCGTGGACCCATCCTCAGCTTCCCGAGGGGGGACACAAACACTCACGCTCACTCGCTGTGGATGCCAAATCTGTTTGCGGATTTGACCCGCACGGACCCTAACCCGAGCCTGGAATCCTACGAGTCCTACCTCAACGCAGCTGTCACCGATCACCGACCTATGATTGCCAACATCCTTCTCATCTGGGATATGTTCCTGGGTGGGAATGTTGAAGAGGAAACCTTCTGGGCTGTTGACAAATCGTACGCAGTGGCCTTATTGTCCTTTTTTCAGCTTGTTTAATGTTGTGTACGCCAGCGATTCATTGGAGACCATCCTCTCTCACTTTTCAATGACAGTGATGAATGGTATCGTTGACGGAAGCTGTCTCTACCATCTCAATTACCTCCTGGAATTTTTGGCAGCATGGGAGAGCCGACCTGCGTATTCGACTCCGATGGCTTACCGGTGGTGTTCTGCTATCTCCGAGGCGGCCGGAAGGCCCAACACGAGTGGAATAACCATCGAGTGGTTAAACGCACAACAAGGTCTTCTACACAACCGAGCACGGCTCCGACCACAAGATTCCAGCAGGATCTGGTTTGCTGAGAGTGAATTCTCCAGAGTTGGACCTGGCCATGATCCAGTCCATTTGGATGCCACCTCCCACCACACTCGCAGACGCCCACAAGACTTCACCCCCCCTATGTATGCGCACCTTCTCTCCATAGCCCTCGAGATTGGATTCCGCCATGTCATGCCCAGCCGTGACCAATCATTCCTACATTTGGATCACACCTCTCATCACGAGTGGGTGTTTGAGACCGCGTTATCAAGTGATGATGATGAAGTTATTGCGGATGCTGTTTGCGCATGGATCATCGGCAGTCCCAGTTCACCGCCTGGTTCATGTGCGCACTATCTTGCCAACCGTGTGGAGAGGGATACACCCTTCTCCCCAAGGTTACGGCAGGCAAGCATATATGCCATTGAACGCATCTGGTACAACGAGCTCAAAGTATCTGGGTTAGAGGCTGTTCGCTGGTTGAACCGTCTCAACATTGATGCGGATGACGTAGTGGGGAAAGGAAATTGGATGCAGTGCTTTATAAGTGTTATATGTTCTCCAACGGGACCCGAGAGCTTGTCCTTTCATCACTGGCACTTGTTGGACAAGTTGGTGGTGGCTTCAGAACCTTCCTCTTACTCGGCACAATTATTGCGCGACATGGAGGTAATGAGTTCACTCGAGGAAGCTGAAGACTGGGAGAAGTTGGGGGTATGGATGGTTGTTGTATGGTCGCATTTACCATTTACTGGCACACTGGTATCCGGGTCGATGGAAGTCATTGAAAAGGTGACTCTCAAGTCAATCTTGCGACGACCGTCAACTCTCCAGGAGTTTGAAGGTCTATGCGGGGTGGGCAGTCTCAGCCTTGAGTTCCAATGGGGATACAAGTGCAAGCTTCAACGGATATGCGATCAGGCGCGAGCGGAACAATTGCCTTCGGAGTCCCCGCCACCGTGTGTTTCTGTTCATACTGCCCAGCGTCCACCCGTTCTAATGCCATCCCTTTTTACTTCAGGCAATCGGCTCACGTCCAACAATTCGTCCCCCTTGATTTTGCGGGAGACGACAGTTTCTGAAACCGTTTGTCGTATCTACTATGGACTGATGTAGAGTCCGAACATGTTTTCGGAATATGCAGCGCGATTTACGATCTCGTGGCCCCAACCATCAGTGGTATTGTCACTCAAGAACGTCAGGGTTTCCTCCCCGCCTGCATCAATATCTAATCTGGGGGCCGGCGACTCCCCGTGTTATTGTCGTCCGCGTATGCGCGCCGGGACCGAGCGATTTCTTCAATCCCCCACCCCAAGTTCTTCCAACTTAGGGAGGGATCTGGCGCGAACAGCTACAGTAACCCTGTGACCCTGTTCTAGGATGAGAACCAATCTTCTCCAAGGCCAGAGCTGGACGATAGGAGGTGGTGGTGCGGCAGCCAGAAATACTAAACGGCGCACATACGAACCCTCCCGTAGTCATCGGATTGAGAATATCCGGTGACTGCACGACGGCGGATAATCATAACCGAAGCACGAAGCTCCGGGGGCTTGTAGCGGGTGGGGTGTTAGCTGCGGGCAATCCGCCACCGCGAACAAACCTAGTCCTCTGCCTCAGAAAGGCACCAAGGTTCAGAACCTCATCTTACACAGTGAATGAACGAGTGTTAGATGGGACATCGAGCCTTGTGCGGCGTTGCGTTATAACCCCCTCGTAATGATACAATCCCACGTTCGTGGTCGTTCTGGGCGACTTGAGCATCATAAAGGCAAAGTGAAGGCAGGAGTTTTACACGTTTACCCAAGGTCCCCCAAGTCCCCGTCAACGTGGGCACATTGACAGAGATCCCAATTATTTAATCTGCCCTTGTTGTCATGATATTCCCGAAGCTCACGCATCTGTATAAGAGACTGGCATCCAAAAACGCGGGTGAGCATCCAGCGTCAGGGCTAGAGTTCAACGTTCAAATAGGACCTGATGAACTTCTCACCTTTCAACAAGTCCAACACGACTGAGACGAGGCGTTCTGAGTTCGTGAACTCCGGAGAGCTTGGCACAACTCGATTTGAACCAACCGGTAGCACATGCCCCGTTCGAGATTTGGACTATCTGGGTGTAGACAACGAGCCAGGCCATACCGTGCCCTGATCATACTCTAAATACCGGTAGAAGCGGAACTCGATGAGTGAGATGGATTTGAACCGTAACTCAGACCCCGATCGGTCGGGATCTGCCGATCTTTTCTCTTGCTGGGCAGGTTGAACATGTCAATCCACATCTTGAGATTGCCCCAATTGCCGCTAGAGCTTTGGGAGAAAACGATTCTATGTCTACCTCCACGGGAACTCCTAGAGTTGAGACTCGTACGCCCCCTTTCACTTTGTCTCCGCCATGTTGACTGACACGTTTATTGCATACAGCTGAACAGACTGTTCTGCGAGGTCATCGACCGTTCTCCGGCCATCCAGTATCGACTCGACCTCTTCTCGGCTCGATTGGAAGAAGGAGTCGTGAATGAGTCCATGTCCTTGGGGGATCGCCGGAGGCTATTGCAGACATATACCTCGAGATGGGATCGACTTGGCTCCGGAGGGGAACTCTGGCATCTACCCGTACCAAGCTTGTGGGAAGTCGTTAAACACGGTCATATCGTTTGCGCGGAAACATCAGTGGTTGGCCGGGATATGACAGATGTACGTCTCATACGGCTCCCGTCGCTGTCCTTGGGGGCACCGGCCAAGGAGTGGAATCTGTTCGGGGTCCCTGGATGGCCCCTGGAGATCCACCCTCCCTCCAACTTACTGGTCGTGTGTCAGATGGCAAATGGGAAACCGTGAGTGTACATGCCGGAATTAGTGCCCACTGGGACTTTCCAATACGTCCTCGGCTAGGTCATTTCCACTCAACTTACTTCAAATGTCGGACGGGCGTCCTCACCCAGATGCAACCGAGCCTTTAATCATTGGAACCGAATTCGGACCGTGGCTAAAAACCCGTTATATTTCCACCCGAGCAACCAGTTGCAGGATCGCTGTCGGGGTGGCCCTCATCAGCACGTCGGTCGGTGAGGATATGACATGCGGGAAACACGTGAATCTGTTCATTTGGGACTGGAGAACTGGACAGAAATACTTCGTCAGTGACATTCCGATTTTGTTTCCAGAGGTTTTATCTTAACTGGACCAATTATTAAGGATTATTCCTACCCCAGGATTCGTTCGATGCGCTTCATTGATGATTATCGCCTCCTTGGTGTGGTTGATAGGAAACCACTTGGTCAGGAAGTGATGTTATGGGATGCCGCTATCCTAGGAGACACTCGAATTCCACGCCAACTTGTGTTTAAGTTGAGTCCATCATACAAGACCTTGAACTCTGGCGAGCAGATCGTCTGCAACCTGGAATCGAACTGCGAACTACCCTTTCGCGCGGATCCATCAATGCAGTTAGTCGGCATCAAGGTTATCGGTCGCTACGTCAACAACGCGTGCCCGAGTGTACTCCTCGTACGCTCCGAAGTCCTTTCCGGGTTTTCCTCCAGGATCGGCATGACGTCTACTATAAAATGGGAAGACTGGTCGCACTTCACAAAATCGTTACCGATCGGGGGGTTATGGGACGCTGAGGTTCACCTCTCACACTCCCATCTCGTTTGCCTAGTCCAATCATCCACACGGTACCCTCCTCAACTCTGTGTGTTCAATTTCTCGCTCGAGTACAAGAGGCGGGAGGGAGACTCTGGTGCAATCGGGGAATACAGCGAGCAGCTGATCCCTGTCAATGAAGAAATTTTTGACGGGACTTCCTACCTCTCAACATCCAATATCATTTTCCCCCAGGGGGATTACGGTTCGGTGAGTTCTGTTGGAGCCCCGCTCGCTTCATCAGGGCTCAACTCAATCTCACCCTCAACGTTAGTCCGAAGAACCAGGGTCGGTGTGGGTGTATTCAGTATAGGAGTTCTGTGCACCGTCACCCGGCTCAAACCTTCAAGACGGAGATGTCCCGTAGCCGTACAACCACTGAAGAACTGGGTATTATAGGCAGATAAACATACACTTCGCACAATTTAATGTAGATCCCAGTGTTAATAACAGTACCCATACTGGGGTAGAGGTGTTAGGATCTACGCAGAATTGGGGCGAGGAGAAATCAAGTCCTACCTTCACTGCCGCCACAGACCTTGAAGGGAGATACATTCTTGACCCGTTGCCTGGCGCCGCATGCGCAGATGATCGGTCGGGATCTGTCGATCTTCACTCTTGCTAGACAGGTCGAAAATGACAATCCACTTCTCAGTGCGATTGCCCCGGTTACCGCTAGAGTTGTGGGAGAAAACGATTCTATGTTTACCTCCACAAGAGATACTAGGGTTGAGACTCGTAACCCCCCCCCATTCACTTCGTCTCCGTCACGTTGGCTGACACGTCTATTCCACACAGTTGAACAGCCTTTTCTGCGAGGTCATCGACCGTTCTCCGGCCATACAGTATCGACTCGACCTCTTTTCGGTCCGATTGGAAGAAGCGGTTGTGGATGAGTCTATGTCCGTGGAAGATCGCCGGAGGCTATTAAAAACATACACCTCAAGATGGGATCACCTTAGTCCGTCGGAGCTCTGGTCCCTGCCTGTATCAAACTTGGAGCGAGTCATCATCAAACACGGTCATATCATTTTTGCGGAAGCATCTGTGGCTGGTGCGGATATGACGGATGTGCGAATCGTGCGGCTCCCGTCGGTGTGCTTGGGGATACCGACAAAGGAGTGGAATCTGTTCGGAATCCCCGGATGGCCCCTGGAGATCCACCCTCCCTCCAACCTACTGGTCACGTCTAGGGTGACAAATGAGAAATCGTGAGTGTACGTGCCGGAATAAGTGTTCACTGGTACTTACCATGTGTTATCGGTTAGGTCATTTCAACTCGGCTTACTTCAAATGTCGGACGGACTTCCTCACCCAGATGCAGCCGAGCACACAATCATTGGGACCGAATTTGGATCGTGGCAAACAATCAGCAAGATATCCATCCAAGCGACCGGTTGTAGACTCGCCGCCGGGGTTGCCCTCATTAGTGCACCGATCGACGAGGAGGGGCGTCGCGGAACGCACGAGAATCTGTTCATTTGGGACTGGAGAACGGGACAGAAATACCTCGTCAGTGGCGTTCCGAGTTTATATCGAGAGGTTTCATCTAAACTGGACCGGTTGCTTAGGATTCTCCCTACTTCGCAATTCGTTCGGTGTGTTTCATTGACAATTATCGCCTCCTTGGCTTGGTCAATGTGGTCAACGTTTTCCAGGAAGACGTAATTTTATGGGATGCTGCTGTCCTGGAGGATACTCGAATCCCACGCCGACTTGTGTTTGATTTTGGTCCGTTGTGCAGGAACTTGGACTTCATTAGCGATGTGCGCGTCTGCGGCCTGGAATCGAACTACGAACTGCCCTTTTGCGCGGATCCCTCAACGCAGTTAGTCGCCATCGTGATCAACGGTGACTGCGACGATGATCACAAACAGTTTACCCCAGACCCCTCGAGAATACTCCTCATACGCTCTGAAGTCCTTTCCGGGTTTGCCTCCAGAATCGGAACGACGTCTACTATCGGATGGGAAGACTGGTCGCACTTCGCAAAGTCGATACAGACCACGGGATTATTTGGCGCCGTGATTCACCTCTCGTATTCCCATCTGGTTTTCCTAGACCAACCATATACCACACCGAACTCCGCTCGACTCCGCGCATTCGACTTCTCGCTCGAGCGCAAGAACCAGGAGGAGGATTCTGGCATGATCGTGGAATACAGCGAGAAGGTGGTTTCCGTCAGCGGAAAAATTCCAAAGGGCACGTTCCACCTCTCAACATCCAATATCATTTTCAGTCCCGATAGCGTTGACAATTTGGTGGGTTCTACGTCACTTGGAACTCTGCTCGCTTCATCAGGGCTCAACGTAACCCCACTGTCACCATTAGCCCAAAGAGCCAACGTCGTTGTGGGTGTATACGGTATAGGGAGCAATGCGCGCCTTCACTTGACTTAAACCTTCAACTCGATCCGTTGTCGATCATCCGCCCTTGATGGGATGACGCGCCCAGCAGCCGTAAGGACCGGATATCGTAAGTCATATAGATATACACTTCGTGCGGTTTAACGTAGAAATCGGCGTTAGTAACAGTACCCGTACTGGGGGTAGAGATGTTAGAATCTACGCAGTTGAGGCGGGGATAAATATAAATCAAGTCCTACCTTCGCTGCCGCAATATGTGCCTCCAAGCCGCTCGCGATTGACCTTGGAGTGAAGATCGATCCGCCCTTGTCCGGGGTGTACCACACCGAACCTGGTTCCTGGCTCCGCGAGTTATCCACTGAGCGACGGTGTGGGTACCGTCGCGACTCACGTTGGTCGATCCGGTACCGTAGAAATAAACCCCTGAAGATTGGAGGGTTAAAAACTTAGCATACTTGTTGCGTGCTGCGCTGCCGGCTTGGTCGATGTAGTACTGGAGATGCTTCGTGAAAATTCCCTGCCGGGGGTTGTGAAGCCTATCACGGTGTCCGCTAGTCATCGTGCAGAGCGAACCTTGAAAATGAGCTGCACGAAGGATGTACGGGTCAGGAAGTGGTGATTACCCCGGCGTGTGAAAATGGTGAGACATACCTGATCCTCATTACAGGTGCTTTGAGTCGCATCATCACAACGCTCCTTCAGGATTCCTCTGGAAGTCATATGATCCGCTACAGCGTCGAGAGTCTTCTCCGCCTCGATGAGGTAGGTTCTATTTCCGGTCGCGGCGTATAAGGCACCTAGACCAGATGCGATAACGCCTTGGTTGTATGTCCATTTCGTCTGAGAGTGTGATTTGTGAGTTATGGTCCTAGAGGACGGGATAAAGGCACACGTTCGTACTCTGTCATAAATTTGATAAATTTGGCATCCGCGAATTCCGTCAAACCATAGGTTGTCACTATCCCGTAGCCCTGAACTTGCGACTGACCAGTGTGTCAGCAAAAAAGGTTTAATGGGGCAAGGGAAGAACCGCACGCCATTCCCAGGCCTGTTTATTTCAGTCAAAGTCAGAGGGAGTAGCTGAGAGATCGCAACCCACCTTGACGGCATTTGTACGATACCCCGGTTTGTCTCGATGCCGTATGTACATCGTAGCCGAGATATGCATGAACAGGGCATTCGTGATCGTGTTTTTGTAGTCACGGGCACGGGACCACCAGACTAGAGGCTCTCACATTTCAGCGGAGAATGGAAGTGTAAAGTGTCAGTACACTCACCGCCGCCACCACAATCGCTCGTCCACTCTTTCGCGATGTAACTGTAAACTTGGTACGTACTTATCTGAGGAAACCCTCAATCGAGAGCAAAAATGTGCGTGAAGGTTTGTACATACCTCAAAGTTTTGGAAGTTCCCGTCGTTTGGTCCTATGAAATCTCGGATACGGATATACAGGAGTAACACCCACTGTATGCGCCAATCTCCCTTCGTCAGACTCCCAACAATCACAAGTATTTGAGCAGTGACCTACCCCAGCGTCATCGATGCTTCCGTTGAAGTAAAACTCCCATAGATTCAGATGCGTGAGTCCCATCTGCCCGATGTGGGTCTGATAGATGAGGTCCCTCCAGGTGTCGACATTCTTTAAAGACATAAGGTTATAGATGTCCTCGATTGTGTTCTAGAAACGGGCGCAGAGCGAACTCAATGTCTGCAGCCCTACAGTGTGAAAAATGGCTCACGGCATCGGTCCACTTTATGTCACCCCTATAATACCCAAGGAAGCTGTTAAAATGAGAGGTTTGTAGGTTCGTTGCGACTGACTGAGATCGAGGGAGGGTAAATCAGGGTGCGAACGTAAGACTCGGGACAGAACAGAACGCACGATTGCCGTATCCCCAATGGTAGAGCATGTTCTCTTCGTTTCATGGTGTGTGGTGTTCACAGGCACTGCAACTACAGCGAGGGCATACGTGAGTAGTGCTAGAACGAGAGAAAGGCAAAGAACCATAATCGGCTAGCTCGCTGATTCCGGCGGTAAGAAACCGGGCTCTTCAAGCCTGCACCGTTCGAGTCCGAATTGGAAAGAGCTCAGGGGGCTACCGGCTACCATCGGTAACTAACACATATTGCAGCACTCGCTTGGGTGTTCCATCATGTGGGTTTCTCGAGCGAATGATCTGAGACCGCCATCTCTGTATGGGGGTGGTGAAACTGTTCGCGCTAATTGCCCCGCGGCTCCGGGTTTCTTGGCGACCAACTTTCGGTTTTCAGTAAAAAGGAATTGGAAGTTCTTTCGCAACTAATAAAGTAAGACATCTCTTTCTAACAACTTTGGTTTACGACCGGGACTTGGACTCTTTGACTGCCTTCTCCACGTAGGCGTGAGCCGAATCGTGCAACACCTTCGTGACAAGAAACTCCGGAAGGGTCGTAAAGAGGAGGCTTATCACATAATGACCGACATACGGAATGACCACCTGTCTTCCGCATCCAAACGTCCCAACCAACTTCTCCGCAAACTGTTTAGAACTGGCGCGGGTGAAGTTTGGCGGTTCGCGGTCCAGTTGGGAATTGACTTGACCGACGTGGACATACATGAAGGAGACGGCTTTGTCGTCCGGAGTGTCGAATCGCTCATCTGCGTGAAGCCCCAACGCGAGTCGGCGATCGAAGTGTTTGGCGCCGGAGTAGACGACGAGTTTGGCCATGGATGTTTGGTCGGCGAACGATCCGATGAACACGACGAGGGCTGGACGAGCACGGGCGGTCGCGCGGAGGGATGGAAGGAAAGCCCTGGTCAGGAACATCGAGAAGAGGGCGTTGATTCGGACTTGGGCCATGTGTTCTTCCTCAGTCCATTCGTCGAATCTATGGTACACACGATCAGCACGAAACCCCTCGACGATGAAACCAAGCACCAAAACCTTTCAGGACGAAACGGATACCCCCCAACGTTGTTCACAAGGATGGTAACATTCAATCCCTCGAACCTCTTCGCGATCCCCTCAAAGTCGATACCGGCCTTGCTCGCATCCTCCAGGAAATACTTTATGTCCTGGACCTTTCCGGTTTTCTTGGACTTGACGCTCTGGATCTCCTCCACGACGTTCTTGAGCTTCTTCTCGTTTCTTCCGTGCAAGATGAGGTTGAACCCTTTGTTATAAAGCTCCTGAGCGGTGGCTTTGCCTATGCCATCGGTGGCGCCGGTGACGAGCGCATAAGGAGACGGGCCTTGGAGGTACTTCTCCCAGCGGTTCGTAGGTCGGAGGAAGTAGAACCACACGAAATCGAGGATGGACCTCAGTTTCGCGAGACAAACGATGAGGCCGATGTAGTAGATGGTGGTGTTGGACATGGCGAACGCAGTGCGGAGGGGGAGCGTCCACCTTGGGCTTTTATGGACGTTTGTATACCAACCATATTCGCGACCCGCTCGATTGAGAACCGGCAACTCGCACCCAGGGACACGCAACCTCGGATCAGCACAAACGCAGCGATGACTAAGGCTAAGCTTGGGTCAATCGATCGCCCAGATTGGGGACCCCAGAAACCTGGCGGGGCCCCGATCGAATGTCCTCGATGGCGCTGCGGCCGCCGAGTTCAGGCTACCTGGGTGGGTTTTGATACTGCGGATCCGCGGTTCGCGAGCGACCACAATAAGTTACAGGACAATGCGAACCCACAGAATGCTGTGGACCACGGCGCAGATGTGGAAAAAACGGCAGAATGAAAAAGATACATCAGCTGTCCATATTGTCCATACATCATAACCACATCAACACTTGAGTGAGCGTCCTAGGGGCGATCGGTAGTATCACTAATGCAGGATGACAAGAGAGATCAGTAAATGGAATACAAGGTAGATATCACCAAAGGCAGTATGGGCAGTGTTCGAAGGTATATTATTTGCAATAATACCACCAGTGTCGATTCCAGGCAACCCTCCCCCATTCGGCTCACCCACAGGTAACTGCTTGTTGAACATGACGACTGCGACACCAGGCCCATTGAACTGCACATCGCAACCACCCGAGCAATTGAGGCTCTGGTGCTCCCGCTGTCCTGTGGGTTGACCGTCTTGACTGTTACTCCAAGTCTGGCCCGCCCACGTAATATTCAAGGCCTCTTGGAGGTTCGGCGCAGTCAGGTATGCCACGGTAACATTGCTGCCGCCTACGGACGTGGGGAGGGTGAAGTTGGACCCACTTTCATTGTAGTTGATCAAGACTACGCGGTATAGATCGGAGGTGTTAGAGTCGTAGACGGCGTATCCTGCATTGGTGGCACCATCGACATTCAGATCGACCACCTTGCTTCCGTTGTAGGACTGGAGGGCCAACAAGACGGGGTGGTATGCGTAGTGGATGGGCCCCGTTGTGAAATTTGATCCTTCCTCTGGGTAATCGAATAGGTTAAACGGCGTCCCTCGTTCTTTCGTGTGCAGATACACTGCGGAATAACCGACGGACGCGAGTTGAAGAGCGTAGTCAACAGTCCAGAGGGTTCCGGTGAAAGTGTTTGCGATTTTCCTGCTACAATCACTGGCCGCGACCGTGTACTCCGAGAGGACAATCGGCTTTCCCGCTTCCTTTGCGACAGTTAGGCCATGTTGTTACCACTGTCCCTCCTTGACAACTATAGATACCGATCAATGCGATTATCAAGAGGGCGCGCGTCGATTTACCGCACCATTCGGGTGTGAAGCATTGAAGCTCGAGTCGATAACAGCCGCGCAGACTTCCGGGGCAAGACGTTGGAGCCTGGAGCAAAAGAGGTAAGCGGTGCCAGGTGTGCACCCAAGGCTAGTAACGTACGTGATATACTTCAATATTCCTTTATACAAGTTGAACCAATTTCCTTGCAAAACTGTCGCAAGGTCCTAGGGCGTGTAATGCTGTTCGTTAGGCAAGGAAATATCAACGATGCTGGGCACCTACCCATCTAGACGCGGTTGGTCCAGCGATTCGGAGATTTGAACTGGCGTCAAGGTCGCCGAAAACGAAATTCTTGAGTCTTGTGGTCGACGTGTTGTAATCCTAGTTTGTAGAGAGATTCTGAGCGACAGGGAAAATGTTGGTCGAAGTAAGGGCCCACCGTCACGTAGTTATCGACGGTATAGTTGGATGAGTTCGGTCGGAGACCCTCGGAGATGTAAAAATCAGGGCCCTGAAGAAGGCAGATCAGACACTCGCGAAACGAACGAGAACGAGGCAATCTTACGCTACCCAGGGTATACCCGTCGATGTTCTGAAGCATCGACTTCGAGGTGTCGGCAAATTTCCTCAACCCTTGGCACTGGGGTCCTTCAAACTTAGATCTGGGCAGATGTTCAGTCCAGCTCGTAGTCTGAGAGGGCCAACAAGCTCAACTCACTGAGGAGGTAGCTAACCCCAAACTTCGTCGACAGGTTCTGCAGAACATTGATCACAGTGTGACCGTACGTGGCCTTTCCATCGGATGGCTTGGGTTCCGCTTCCGAGGTAGACGACTCGACGTAAGTGTAATCCTCGCTCGACCTTCCTCCGACCCGGACCTTCAACGGAAGGCCGGATAGTAGTTGGCTGTACGAGGTGAGATAGTTCACGGTCTGAGCCGTCACTCCAGACGCATCCGAACCGACTTCATTACCGTCCGCGTAGAGATTCAAGAAGTCAGCACTCTATTCCTGACCGCGAAGCGGGAGTTTAGATCTGACTCACAGTACTTGTCGAATGCGCTCAACTCGAAGCTGACGCCCAAGAAGTTATTCTTGACGGTTGTGGTGTCGTTTGGGGGAGAAGGGGGGACGGTAACATCCGTTGCGTGGACGGGAATCACGGGTAATGCACAAGTGACGATGACAAGCGCCCTAATCAACCGCAACTGGATCATCATGACGATCGTATGTGGCGTACAAGTTTTCGTTTTTGAAACTGCGATTCTTGGTTGAGAAGAGAAAGAGAGGTTTCAGATGAAAGGGAAAGTGGGATGGGAGACTGGGTATAAATACCAAAGAGATGATACCCTCGGAGGTTCAGGTCGTGTGGCCCTCAGGTTGC
>Ga0307515_10016267_pt1 | contig 13629 bp, 12 predicted proteins | sample 17_EM_MG_FD_194513 | JGI IMG/M metagenome (GOLD analysis project Ga0307515, IMG submission 194513) | Populus trichocarpa ectomycorrhiza microbial communities from riparian zone in the Pacific Northwest, United States - 17_EM | ecosystem: Host-associated > Plants > Roots > Unclassified | place...
AATGAATGTGCGTCTTTCGTCTCATTCCATCTCTAAACCCTCTCTCTCGGTTACCATTATCAAGTGGCTGACATTTAAGCCTTCGTTCAGCCAAACCATTCACCCTCGCCTCTGTTCCCTTCACAGCCCATGTTCGAAGACTGAACCGCCAAGTGACTAGCTCCGTTCCATCGACGCCTGAAGGTCTCGAGCGCCTTCGCGGTGAGCTCGCTTCGGCGTTCATGTCACTGCTCGACGATATGTACCACAAGTTTCGACTGAGAGCACAGCAGGAGGAATCAGATCATCCTGATGGGCCGCAAAAGACCTCGGGGAGTCCATCCTACAATGTCATTCTGACACTCGAGCATATGTACATCGTGCCACGGGCGAAGGAGGACTTCGTCGCAGATAGTGGACCTGAGGAGACAGAGTTAAAATTGAGTGTCAACTCGCTAGGGTTCGCGGGTATGCTCCTCGTAAAAAGCGAGTATGAGTTGGAACGCGTGCGAAAGGTCACAATCAGAAAGATTTTGGGAGAAGTTGGTATCAAGCCATTAGTGGGAGTTGAGGAGAGAGATTGTGATGATGTTTTCCTTGACGATATTCATTGATTAGGCCGAACCATGTGCTCTAGACGGGGACCTGAGCGTTGAAAATTAAGAATGTACACTCTTCAAAGACTTTATGGCTGCACATTTGGTCAGTATCCGGAAGGAAGGTCATTCCAAGTTATACTCGCTCGAATGTCTGGCTCATCGGACGATCGCTCCCATATTACATATTATCGTGAGTGGAGTGACAACCCCCTTTCCTGGGGTTCCTCTCGCTATTTGTAACATTGCCACAGCTTCCCAGCTGATGTTTAGCTCTTGCATTCGCAGGTACCTAAGTGCGGGGAGTAGCCAGGCATGGCCTTCGGTGGGGCTGGTAAACGGGCTTGATAGGAGTCCCAATTCGGCATCGCCAAATAACGAGGACTCGCACGTTAACTCCTCAATGCCAACGTTTTGAGACAGGACATTTTTCCACCCGTCATGGTCAATGCTGAAGAGACCAATGAGAGAGAGACTCTTCAAGTTCGGGAAATCGACGGGGAGGGAGTAGATGAAATGAGACTCCGGTTGCCCAGTGCCAGAAAAATCCAACATCAACGTCTCGACTGATTGCATCGAAAGAGATTCAAGAATGTATCTCAGAGCCGATGGCTCTAAGATACGAAATCTGACGGTCCTCAAAGAGGGCATAGGTCTGGATACTGGATGAGGTGCGTGGTGGGGATTAATAACGATATCGGTTAATTCGAGAGTATGGAGAGAGGTATGTGTGGTGAGTCGATACAGTTGTTGGACGATGGTGGTGTCACTGAGTTCCGATGGAGAGCGGATCGTGAGGGAGTGTAACTTAGGGCATTGAGGCGCTGGGTATCCTGCGGCGACTAGTGTGGCGGATCCCGCTAACGTGATTTCATCAGCAATGCGGGCATGAGATGATAACTCGATATTGACCCATGTCAGGTGCTCTAGCGAGATTGGTTCATGCTCGGTGAACTGATAGAAAGCATATGCGAACCGCTCCGACATCAACCTCGATGGGATTACGACGTTAAACGAGTGAATGCGCTTCCTTTCAGGACGCGCAAGAGTCTTCTGCAAGAAATAAGTGAGCCGGTTGGTGCTCCAAAGCTCCAATGGGGAAATTGGTTGAATACGAATGTGGAGGGGAAGACTTTTGGACCGAGAGAGGTAGAGTGGAAGATACTTGGGGCTAATTTGTATGCAGATGATTGACCAGAGCCGAGGATCGTTGATAGCCACTTTGCGCCAATATCGACAAACCGCGGTCAAGGTGTTCAAACCCTGAGGGTTTGACAAGCTATAGAAGGAGAAGATGATTGACAGGACCTCTGTAGGAAGGGATCCGATAGGTGCAATCTGGGCGCGTGCTTGAAAGATGAATGAATCGAGAACTTCGATCCGGGCCTGAAGACAGGCCTGAACGCGAGTTGTGTCACGCAACAGTTGCCTAAGGCGCTCTCTAGACTGATTTGCGATGATCACCTCTGGAAATGAATGGCGGACAGGCCAGTGCTTTTCAGGACGGAACCTTCAAGAGGAGATCACACTTCGAGTCAAGGCAGCTACTGAAATAACCCACATTGAAGAAGACACCGCCTGGAATTTTTGTATCCGTTGGTCGAGCTGTTGCAAATGTACGTCGAAATGTTTCGCAGAGAATGACCAGAACGACCTCTCAGACGAAAATTTGGTTCGTGATAGCCACTCGCAGTCACAGGGTTTCTCCGAGTACATCCACGATGGGCCTGTCTATCTGTTAAGTTGGCATTGCAAACAGAGGACAAGTGAAGCCGCGTGGACTATACCAGTTTTATCTTGTGAGATGATCGCATCACTCGAGAGAGATGCAAAGCCCGATGAAGGACGTTCAGAAGGACTTGAGGAAAACATGGCCAAGGATGCGGAATCCAAGCCTTGAACAATGCACCAACAATGCAACATTACACCTCGGCACATCTCTGGCAAATATGCTGCATTATGCCACATTATTTGACACCCGTTGTCAATCTGGCATAGATGCCAGGGTGCCACAGTAAAAAGCCATCTTTGCGGATCCAGACGGTCCTATAAAGTGCTCTACTGTCACAGGTCGCTTGCGGCGAGCTCCAAAACCAGGCGCACCTATTCCGGCTCCCATTGTTCTCTCCCTCCAGCCGTCATCATCCAGTCATCATCCCGCCGCTCCTTCATCGACGAGTGCACCCACTGTTCTACTTGAGCCACCTTCACAAGATGAAAACACCGTCTAAATATGGAACAAGTTCACAAAATATCATGTGGCATGTCCGAATTTTATACTCTTGTCTGTCGAATAGTCCAGTATTCGTGGGGGTAGGTCCAAGGCACGACAGGTCAATGGTTTGATCATTCTTACGAGGTCTCTATCTATATCAACATCAGGGAGTGCGAAGGAAATGAGTGAAACATATCACTACTTGCCTTTGGTCCCTCAACCTCGAACGCCACTCCTTCCCCAGATGATACGGGTATAGGCCGCTTTTCCTGTACTTGGATCACGCCTCGCCTCTCGCTTCATATCAACACCCTGCATTCACAGGAGCCCGAGCACAGGTAGAATCCAAGATTACTACTCCTAGACGCGTATATCGAGCTAATTACCAGTGAATTATATCGACTCGCAGGTAAGGTCCCCGATGCAAGCAATCTGGGAGAGGATATCTTTCCATGAATGGAGCTTCATCGCAAGAAAATCTGATCGTAATAAGCCATTTGAGGTCTGGAAATTGTAAGGGGAGCACGGGGGCGATGGAGGAATCGGGTCCAACCACGGCGTTTCGACGGACAGCATGGGTAAACAAACCAGGATGTAACCGAGGTTTAGAGGCTCGATTATGAGGGTTGTGACAGCCAACAAGCGTCTGGGGGTTGGCTGGACCATTCGATCATGAACCCAATTGATCTAGGGTAGCTCGAGTGTATGAGGTCTATATGCGAAGAGAGTGCATACATATCTAGAGCACCGAGCACAGCAAAAGTGGCGTGGGGAATTGCGCCACGAGTGACCGTAGCTTGATAGTATGCTGATGAGGGAAACTAGCTCCTACAAGAACCGCTGACGGTGGCGTTATTATCATCAGTGTCTCATCGTAGATAAAGTGAATCGATATTGATCCTTTCGCGATGGTCGAGTTCAAGTGGGCCGAGTCGGCCCAGGAGAGGACCGAAGGCTGGGGTGAGCTCCGTGGAATTATTGATGAAGGTATAAGCCCGTCAAACCAGCGGGTACGATACCTCTCAGAGGGTGTGATGGTTTGTGGACGGGAGCCATGAGCCGTGTACTACTCCATCACCCGTGCAGGAAGCACTGCTTGATTGGAATATGAAGCGGTAGGTCCCTTGAGAGAACGCAATACAGGTGGATGTATGGTGGCTTGATTTGGGTCGGCATGCTCGTCCACAAGTGGGGCTTCTTGATCGCTCCTTCTCGCCAGAACTGGCATGAAGTGGCAATGGCACACAGGACTTGTGGGTGCGACAAATTACGGAAGTAGAATATATTACCGAGGACGTTTGTCCGACTGGAGCGGCTTGGGGACGGCTCGAAAGTTGAGGGGGTGAAAGACCGCAATTCGGGTGAGGGGACATGCTTGTGTGCGAGTCATATCTGGCAATAGCTTCCGCAGACGCTTCCTAGACTTGGTCGCAGCAGTCACATTCGACTTCGAGTAACAGACAGGTCATTGCTTCTCGGGAACAAGCCTGCCATTGGCATGAGTGAAAGGGAACAACGATATTATTACCTTACGTCATTTTGGGTTTAGCTCTAAGATTTTGATCCGTTCATCCAGTTCACCAGGTGCACGTCGAAATGGTTGGCGGAGAACCCCAGAACAATTCCTCTGTCGCAAAGTCCACCTGATTGATGTGCTCGCACTCGCACGGCGGATCGGCATACAGTAGCGGCTGTCCTACGCGTTCAATACTCAACAAGAACCTTGCCAAAGGTCAAAGACTCGCCTACGAGTGGACTTAGGTCGTGTACTCTTCATTGGGTTATAAGAAGAGCTATAGAGTCCTGGAACCTCATTGACAACCTCAGAGCATGTTGCTGCCATGGATGTGCAAAAGCGCGAGGTTCTAAACTTCAGACAAAGAGAGTGTCGAACTTGGCCTTCCCCGCCTCGCGACTTTCTGGGGTCACAGGGTCAAGAAGCCGATAGCACATACTTCAGACACGATGGCTACGCTGCAAGTTTACGAAAACAGTCAGTAACACGCTCGAAAACTGCCGTGGTCGGCAACTGATAGGTTCATAGAAAAAGTCCTCCTTGTGATGCAGGATGGACGTATATTAGTCGTATGTATTGCTACCCTGCTTCTTGCGCTTCCTCTGAGCGTGTCTAAATGAGTTTCAGGGCATTTTAGCTGGCTGGGATCAGAAATCCAATATTGTCCTATCCGACTGTATCGAGCGACGATTCAGCATGGAAGAAGGAGTCGAGGAAACACCCCTTGGACTGTATCTCGTGAAAGGTGACCAGATGTAGGTTGCTCATGATTCGACTTGGACCCCGCTTTTTCACATCCTTGACTATTTTGCTATTTAGATGCACAGTGGGAGAGATAGATCAAGCCCTCGATGAAAAAACACCTTGGTCCGAAATTCGCGCGGAGCCATTGCCACACATTCGGTACTAGCACCTGTAGGAATCCCTGCTCTCTCATTCTACATCGAAAAGGACAAGGCGATCCACTTGTAATACTCTCCTTTACAACGTACCTTTCAATCGAATGGTACTCGAACCGGAAGTCGTGCAGTCTTGCTTTGCTTCAGAGGCAATTAAATACGAACCTATGTATGTGAATACAATCCTTTTGGATTCATCATGATTGACCTCTAGCCACGCCCTGTGAACAGTCCAATTGATACCATTGGACCCCCTGATGCCCGAGTTTAACCTCCAAGAGTGGTGGCATAATTTCGTATCCACTCACCTTCATTCACCCATGTCTCTCCACATTCACCTCACCCTCTCGTGAGAAAGTCTTTCGTAACAACCCTCTGAGACGAATCCCAAAGCCCCCAGTCGGACTATGGAGGAACCAATAGTCGTCGATCGTTGCCTTCAGTGGTAGCAAGATCTAAACGCCCACTGCTCGACTATATAACATCTCTCTATTTTGGTCCTCTGGAAGTGACCAGCATCAGCCTTCCGCATGCCTTCGGCATGTCTCTCCGCCCCACGAGGCTCGGGATCACTTTTTCATTGTGCCAATGTTCTTTATGCGTTTATCAATTTGATGCTCAGGGCTGCGTGAAGCATCTAGAACGTGACGGCTTCGCGCACAAATACCGCTCCATGGCATCAAGATGCCCCCCACACTCGCTGCATCTCTTCGAACCCACTGTTATCATGTCCACCGTCGTCACACACCATGCAAGAGGTCTCAGTGGCCACTTCCGTCTGCTCTGGGTTCATCTAGACGAAAGCAAAGAAACCGAGTCTATCTCCCGCCGTATTGCACCTATCGAGAAGATCCCAATACAAGCACAGGAACCTCCTCCCTGTCTACCTTCCGACGTCCTACCCACTCCTCGTCCCTTTCCTGCACGTCGACCCGGCTCGCGCTTTCTCACTTGACCCCTCGAGCGTTTCTCGCCAACGCTGCCCGTACTACGGATCTGATACCGCCGAACTGCATGGAGGTCTGTGGCATGCACCTTTGAGCTTGAGCGGTGAGACCAAGGATCAACTTGTGCTCTTCATACGGAGGGCTCTATGGATCTGGATGTTTCCTATGAACGTCAATCACCTTACCTGAACAACTCCCTTCCTCTTGATCTGCGTATGCTTCCCTTTATTTAACCCAAACGTGCTCCGTTATTCCTTACCAATATCCTTTTAACAACGGAATCCGGCGGTAACACGGTCTTCGTCTCACAAGTCGAATCCTTCGCGAAGCAACTCAAGCCTTCAAGGCCTTCCTCCGCACCCTCGCCGCGGTTCACTCCCGCGTCGAACAAGCCAACTACAATCGGTACGGCAAGCAAGGCGGAATCGTTCGTCGCGAGTTCGTGCAGAATTTGCCCTGTTGTGCGGCGTCACCCGTCACTGGCGAATAGGCTCCGTACTTCGGTCGCTAATTCACGAAGAGGATCGTGGGGTGGAAGGTTGAGGAAAGTGGTACGTCATCTAAGTACGGCCCACATTGGTATATATCATGCTAATATCGGATGAAGACACTTTTCCCATATTCTTGTACGACCACAATCGCCAAGGTAGTCGATAACCAAGTGCATGGGAACGTACGTCTGCTTCTTCGTCGTGCACTTCTCGAATTCACATTGATTCTGTAGCAGGAACTGGGCACAGTCATTCTTAGGACAACCATATCACCGCCCACTCTGCTCTCGTCGACCTTGACCAGATTAGAGGAACCGCCATGGCGCGCGTATCACGCCTCAAGCCGAGCGGCCAGTTCCTGCAAATTCTGATCTAGTTCGTTCCAGGTGGTCCTGTAGAAAATGATCTGATTACCTATAGGGGCATCTTGGAGGACGAGAGGCTGTTGTAGGGCTCAAAACGAGTGCTAGGGATCTGTACTTAGGCTGGGTATTGTGTTAGGATTTAAATTACCAGAGACTGGATCAATGCGAAGACCGCGGGGAGGGAAGGTTCAATGGCCCATCTCGACAATCGCCGCTTGATGTGAGGACTCTCAAAGCTCACCGGGCGATAAGTGGGAGTAGAAAGACGGTTACGTAGACCAATGTTCCGTAATTGTATACGGTGAATCTAAATGTATGGTCCAGTGCAACCGGGCGTTACATGTATCTCGCTAGGCCAAAGTAGCACATCTAGTTTATTCCGCCTTAGGATTGAGGAAGACCTACGCAACATGTGTATGTTAGCACCACGTTAAGCGCTTCTCGATACTGTATGTCATTCCCTATTCGGAGGGAGGCGTATGTGCGAAACCGAAGATGGGCATACCTGTGGACCACCATTCCCATTCTCCCACTTTTGGTACCGCAAATCAGTCATACCACGTTTCTCGGCGTTGAGACGAGCGGTCTCCTTGAGCGACTGGCGCAAGGCGCGTGACGAAATTTGGGCGTAGGCGTTGAAGCTGTCAGAAAAGGTGACAAATTTCGATAGGATTGGAAAAGTGTTTCGAAGGAGTTTTTATTCGGTTACAGATGACAACCGGGGTGGGGGTGGTGCCAGAGAATATGGTAGAAGAGTAGGTTGTCGGACGTGGTGAACAGAGAGTCAGGTAAAGGACAAGACAGTGGTGGGATACGATGCGTATGCAATATACCTGAAAAAAGATCGCCAGACTGTCGCTGGTATCATCGTGCAGGAATTCTCAGGCAAAGTTTGAAGGTCAAAGTGCTAACAAAGCACGGACCTTGTCTCTGACCACTATCCATTCAACGTTTTCTGGATATATATGAATTCGTACAATGGCGAGAACTGAAACAGTCTCGGTGTGCGTCCTGATGGCCGTGCTCTACTGCAGCTCTTGTCCGTGGTCATTGCAATGTACAGAACTGTGCGACGCATTGGTGAACTACGGATAGCCGTAGGAGCCGACTCACGCCACAATTAGCCATTTGGAGGACGAAAGTGGTGCGTTGGCCATAGCTGTAGCCGACGTTTTGAGTGTTGTCGAGTCGAGTGGGAGAGCCTTGGGGAAGGATCCAGCTCTCAGTGCACTCGTCTATCGTTCGACAGGACAAGCTCTTGACATCGTCTTTCCTCGCCAGCCAGATCTAACTCCAGTGTGATTGAGTTGAGCAAATTAGGACTATGCAGCATTGCTCCACAGCAGTAGAGAGGGGCGTCTCATGGTCTACGTTCGAGACTCTTTCTACTTTCTGAAGATCGCATTTCCTTGACCTTGTCGTTTTTACAACCCCCAGATCGCAGACCACAAATCGCCGCTTAAACCGCACAATACCGCCCCTTGCTATCCCACAAGGGGGGTCTATGCTCATATATCGCACAAGCATGACTGGCTGTTGGCCCACCCACCTGAGGCTGAACACCTGGCCCTATCCTTCGACATAGCATTCAGAAGCGGTAAAGGTTGCATGCCGGTGGTCCGTTGCTTCGAGATAGTGATGTCAAAATAGTCTGATATTCAACGTGATCACGACAAACCTAGTATGAAAAACAACTTGCAAGCCATCCTGTGCATACCTGTGCAACGATGTCATGTCACCAAGGTCCGCAAGCCGGGTCTCTCTAAGTATTACAACCCAATCGGAGGATAAAAAAACTCTTGCGACCTTGTCGTATATTGTCGCCGGGTGTACGGTAGGTGCCCTGGTGTAAGCTATTGAAAGGAAGGCGAATGAAAGTGGAATCGACCAGTCCGGCCACAAACCTTGGACCTAACCATATCTGCCTGGCGCCACAATCACCGCTCCTACTCCAGCAATCTCACCACCAGCATTAATACTCAGCCATGGTAGCCTCATTCACACATAAAGGCCGAATGTCACGTCCCGAGCTCCTTTATGGTTATAGCCAGCCAGACTGGCGACTCCGCGACTTGCCCGTTTGGCATTGAACATGGCATCAGTGAGGTGGAGGCCTTAGAGCATGGACGTAAAGAAGGAGAGCAAGGGTATGCAATCGCTGAGGACGAGGATGGCATCAATCCGGACAACGCGCTGGAGTTGTTGTGCGACGAAGAGGTATTAAATCTGGTAGTATGCGTTATGGTGCATATCCTGACTCAAATAAATGGCAATTTCAGGACCAAACGGCTGCAACCAAATGATAGGGACACTTGGCCAGCCACAGACCTCAGCCGAGATGACCCTAGTTGCGTTCCAGTTGCAGTTACAACACTACACAAGTGCAGTAAGATGTTCAATGAGCAATTCCAGGCGATGGAAGTCCACCGGGAAGATGAGATGCTCGCAGGCTTCGGGCGTTTCGCGTGGTTCGCGATGAGGAAGAGCATAATCTATCTCATAAATTGGTACGTCTTCCTCCCACCCGCTGCGTTTGCTAAATACGTCCCATTGCGACCCTCAATTAACCAGGACAACAAAAGCAAAAGGAAACAGCAGGGTACGAAGAGAGGTAAGAAGGACAGAAAAATGATAGAGGACGGTATCAATCGAGAGGGCCTTATCCTTTGCCCCGGCTTCACTGACCGGCTGATGGTCCGTGACCCTACCAGATGCACACCTCGAAACGCGCAGAGTCCCCCAGGACTAGATCGAAGAAGATACTGGCGGAAGGTCTCGAGAGATTGAGTGACATCCGTGGCACAAGTTCTCCATCCGAGTCACATCAGGGGGAATCGCGACAACCTGGTGGAGATCCCCTACGACTCTGAGGTCCCTCCAGCTTGAGGACGATAGTCAAGGCACACCTCTCACAGGGGAGGAGAAATTCCAACAACCACTCTACCAGAACTCGGGGTTCTACCAGAAGTGTGTGCCTCTCCTCCTGGCGGTTTGAATATCCAAATCATCGCAGGGGTCACACCCAAGACGTCATTGTCCGAATTCCATCTGGAGGGGACAGCTTTGCGACATCTCCTAGGAATTGAATCCCGACCCATATAGATCGGATGAGGATAACAGAGCAAGAAGCACGACGAAAACGCCCAGCAACTCTTGCAATTCAGAAAAAAAGGCCATTTGCCTATGGCGGGCACCCTCGGTACCGAGATGTCCACAGGCGGGCCTGTACACAGGGGTTGCGCAAGTGCACAATATAACGAGCCAGTGTTGACGACTCACTGGTACCTGCGTGATTCGAATAGCCTCGAAATGGGGGCTGATGGCGAAGCCAATATGGAGGTGGATTCGTTCCCTTGGGATGAGGTCAAGGTTGGGCCGCGTCCTTCATTTGGTTCGCTGTCAAACACCACCCTTGATCCTCGGTTCGCATACCAGCCACTACCATATAGCCAAGGCGTTGAGGTAGACAGGGTGGTACTATTACCATCAATGGTTTGGAATTCACGGAAGATTCGGCGATGGAAGAAGCGGAGGAGGAACATCGAGAGGTCACAGCGACGGTGACAGCCAGTCAAACTACCCTACAGCTGTCACCAGATAGGTTGGCTATGCCTAGTATGAGCTATAGCTCGCCCTCAAATGTTCGATTCTGCGCGAACGTCCAGACGGGCCCTTTCAGCGGTGGCTCGGTTCATCTTTTTCAGTCCACCATGTCAGGCAATATTTACACATTATACCGTACGGCTTCTGAGAATACTGGCTTCCCGCGAGTCGAACCTCCGCATGGAGTAATCTCGCTCTTTGCGCCGAATTGGGCCCCATCCTCTACTCCGAGGGGGGAGGTCGAACCACTTAAAGAACAAAGCACTGTCGTTTCATGCCTTTTCCCGACAATCGTTGCAGCGAGCCCCACAACACGGCATTCACGGTCTTCCCTTTCTCCTTCTTCTCCGTCGACAGCCGGTTCTACCCCAACCTCGCCATCGACCCATAGTGCCATAGGGGGACATAAGAGAAATGTCGAGTATCTTTCCGTATCAGTCGGTCCTCTGCCAACCGCGGCTGGTATTCAGCGTGAGGGGCCGCCTCTTAGGTATGTGCGGGTCTCATAGGTTATGTAAGGCGCAACTGACTGGTGTTTTTCTTGAAGCCCACCACGGCAAAAGGTGGCAGGTCGCAACAACGATGCAACACCACGTCGCTCGCCCGCCAATTCGAATGGCTGTTTCTTTTCTCCCTCACGCATCGGTCCTGAGTTGATCAACTGTTTCTCTTCCACCTCCGTCACGCCGATCAAACACAACAGACAGGAATCCGATAAAGAAAACAAGGACTGTACCAACGATGATGAATCGTGCGTCATATATGCACTTAACCAGTACTTCTCTTGCTCACTCGTGGTCCGTCGGAATAGGGACAAAGGCCAAAAAACTGACGGCTCCAACCTGGGGATCACCTATTTCACGCAGGAAGCATCGCCATATGTGCCCCCCCCCTGTTTCCGTTGCTGCTCATGTGGCTGGTTGCAAGAAAGCGTACCGATGACCAAGATGTTTGGTGTATTTTGGTCAACCCTGCCAAGAAAACATTATCCTTCCGTATGTCACCGACTTTTCTGGGATGCATTTCTCATACTGAAGAGGTCCCACGTAGTCGGTTCAAGAAGTAGAAGATTGAGCATGGGGCCTATTCGATGCTGAAGAGACTAGAAGCAGTCAAGGCCATGGACCGCCAAGAAATGGAGGCAACGAAGCTCACGGAGGCGATTATGCTCGCTACTCGTCGTCGCGTGACGGTTTCGTCGCCATCGAAACTCACCAAGAATTATCTGAGTCCGAGGGGCCTGAACAGGAGTGCTTGAGCGAGAGGATGGACGGTGGATGGAGCTATGGATGAGGGGGCATTGAACTCATGAAATTGCCATAGATTTCTATGAAGGCAAGCAGTGCACAGACAGATACCAAGCGTTCGAGTCACCGCGACCCATGTTCTCGACCTTGAGAGGAGGGAACCGCGATGTAATGGAGGATGGTCTAATGGGTTGCGCCCGGTTCAGATGACCTGCTCGATGATTGGGTTCGGCTGGTGAGTACATTCACGTTTGAGGTGGCGTGCAGTTATTGACTTGCTGGTCGAGGCCGTGCAGAGAGCGACGATTGGTGTGCACGACCTGAGTATAATGTCTCAAACAGTGCCTATGCTCCATGTGTCTTAATACCTTGTAAATAAAAAATGTGGAATCGGTGCACTACGCTATTGCGTAGCTGGTGTTACTGTGGAATTTGTGAATCTAGGCCCAGGTGATCGCACTTGCGAAACTGTGAGACTTTTCGGGGGACTCGTTTGTATTCGAATCTATCTTACATCTTGGTTATTTAACTGTGAGCCTATATATTCCTGACGTTTCGAGCAAGCTGAATGAGCACAGTGGGTGATCGACCGGGTCGTTCGCCTTGTCCGCCTTCGGCGATTCCTACCAACGCATAGACCACACGGAGGATACTTAGTGGTGGTAATTGTGGCCATCTGACTGCATGAAGACGCGACCGATCGCCCTAAGCGTGACCGACGGCGGGTTTTTCTGGAAAATCCGGTCCCATTTGGTGAGACCCTTTATGCTAGTCTCCACCATATGTCTTAACTCAGGAGTCAAATGTATTGTCAACGGTGGATACGTTGAAGTGAGGACCGGGGATCTCGGGCGGTCAAATCCTGAGCTCTTTAAAGTGACCTCTTCACTAAAACCTCCGTCACAAGTCCCGTTAATGTCACCATGAGTCACCATCAACCCCTGGGGAAATCAGGTTCAAGTACATTACCTTGCCCATCGTTTTTTGCGACACTATCGGTCTTTCCATCCTTCGTCGGGCTGATAGCGAATTGCTTGACTAATTCATGCGGTAGTGACCGCTTATAGACATTATACTTTGACATCCCCCTACAGGAAACGAGAATGAGCCCCGGAGTGTATTCTACGTACGTCAGCAAAGGGGTGACCGTAGACAGAACTGACGAGGGTACTGCGCATACTTCTACTCGACTACCACACTTGCTGAATAGAATCGTCTTCGGAGCCTGATTGAAGCCCAACAGATGGAACTGCTGATACACCGTACGGTTCTTCACCAATGAAGATCCAACCTGTCGACACCCTCAAGAGGCCAGGATTGCTAATGATCGATTTCAATTCCTGAGAGGCTCTCTAGCAGTTGACTTAGACAGCAAAGCGGAAGTACAAAATTCTACAAAAAGGAACTGAGGCCCTGCCTATGTAAAGATTTAATATACTTGTAGCCTCGTTGTACTGCGCTCAGTAGATCACCCGAATTCTATCGAATCCCTTTATATAAGAGAGAGACAGAGTGTACAGGTAATATGTGTGCTGAGATGGTGGACGAGGGGTTTAAGTATAATGAATGCCCAAACACTAACTAACCGAGGCTGGCTAAATACGGATAGCGTGGGTAAACCAAATACCTTACAGCCTAGATGTCCCACGTACATTGGAACTTGTGGAACTTATGGTGTATCTGGAAATCCTCATGCCAATACACTGCTTTCTCTATCTGTGTAGAGATCCTATCACGGTATTCAAGGAGATCAGTATCGTCAAACCACTGG
>Ga0307515_10016268_pt1 | contig 13628 bp, 10 predicted proteins | sample 17_EM_MG_FD_194513 | JGI IMG/M metagenome (GOLD analysis project Ga0307515, IMG submission 194513) | Populus trichocarpa ectomycorrhiza microbial communities from riparian zone in the Pacific Northwest, United States - 17_EM | ecosystem: Host-associated > Plants > Roots > Unclassified | place...
AATCTAGATTAACCATTTAACAAGCAAAGTATTAAAAGTGAACAAGATAACAAATACAAAACATGTTAGTATCAAACATTAAATTCCATGTTGAGTTTATACTATACGTATTCTTACACCATTAGTGTAACCTTTTCACCTTGACATCATAAACTTAGCTAAACATAATGAAAGAGAGAAACATAAATAAACAAGATAAGAACATAAATAAGATATAAGTTAACTAAGTAAAGGAAATGAAATGAAAAGCATAGACAAGATATTAATATAAAAAAACTTAAGCATTACAAAAATATAAAGAGAGAGGGAGCAAGAACATGATCTTAATTTGAAAACCAAGATGCCTAAATGCAAGGCAAATGCCTCCTTTTATAGGCCAAAATTTGAAACTATTGATTTGATGACTAATTGTTGAGTGGGTGGCCACATCTTGACTTGGTAACTATTCTTATCTTCTTGTCTGAACAAAACGTCATTGCTAACGTCAGAATTTGAACAGATTGTCTTCATGAAAGTTCTATGAAATTGTCTCAGCTTTGCAACCAAAACAGAATCGGTGCATTTGAACTTCTAGAACTCGAGATATGGGCTAAACATTGAACAGTGTCTGGACTGCAGGACAGATTCAGACTTCTTTTTTGATGCTAAGATTTGGACTTCCAAACAGCAGAATTGAGTCTTTGACTCCCCTAAATGTTTTAGGCCTATGTCTTAGCTTTCTATCCATATAAACCAAACTGAAATCCAAGATCTACAACTCCAGATATGACTCAATGACTTAACAGTGTTCCAGTTTGGACTAAACCATCATCTCTTTTCTAAGCTTAACCCTCTCTTTGTCTTCTCAATTTCAGTAGTTACACTCATCAATCAATCCCTTCATTTATGTGATAGGCCTGCATTTAAGATGTATATTTACCATAAATTAAAGGTATCTTATAGTTTTAGACATGATATTATAAAACATGCTCTAGTTAAGGACTTATTGATACTTTAAATGCAAAATGATGATATAAAACCTTGATAAAAATATATTTTTAAGTACTAATCAGTACATAGAGTATTGATGAGTACTTCTAGGAGATGAAACTTGTTATGATGTGGGCTAATATTGAGGAGGATAGAAAGGCTATTATAACTAGATTCATGATTTGCCTTATTCGCGATATAGCTCATATTATGGAGTTAGGGGAGATGATGTATATGGTTGTGAAGATGGAAATACAGTTTAAATGGAAAGGTACCTTTTGGCAAAGCCAACAATTAGACCTTTCGAAACCTTGAAAACCTAATTGGAAGGCTAACACCGAGGCTGGTCTATTATAGATGAATAGGGAGGGTAAGGATGAATATCTTAAAGAGAAGAGAGACATATCGACCATTGGTAAAAGAAACAATGATACTCCTACTTCTCGTAATCATGACATTAAATGCTTTTGTTGTTTGGGTTTTGGTCATTTTTTTTCACAATGTCCAAACAACAGAGTCATGTTTATGAAAGTCAATAATGAGTTTGAGACTTATGGGAAGGATGAAGAGGAGAAGATGCCATTATTGTAGGATGTTGATGATGTTTGTGTTGGGTATCTGGTTGAGGGAGAAACATTTATGGTGAGGAGAGCACTGAATATGCATGTCAATATGGATAAGTTGGAAGATTAGAGGGAGAAAAGATTCCATACGAGATGTCATGTTTAGAATAAGGTATGTAGTTTAATTATAGATAGTGATAGTTGCACTAATATAACTAATATTGAATTGGTGGAAAAGTTGAACTGGCACACTACCAAATATCTCATACCATATAAAATAAAGTGGTTGGATGATAGTGGTGAAGTGAAGGTGCATAAGCAGGTTTTAATTGCTTTTTCTATTGTTAAATATTTTGTGTGATATTGTGTCAATACGAGCTAGTCATTTGTTGCTTGGTAGACCATGACAGTATGATAGAAGAGCTATGCATGATGGGTTGACAAATAGGTATTCCTTTGAGATGGATGGAAGGCCCATAACTCTTGTACCTTCAATACCTAAGCAAATATATGATGAGTAACTAAAATTAAATAAGGGGAAGATGGTTGAAAAAGAGAGTTTGTATACTAAGGAGATCTTATTAGCTAACAAAGTTCTTTCGAGCTTTGATGATGATGTAATTTTTCATTTTGGTACTGATTTGTTTTCTTTAATGGATGATTTTCATGTTATAGATTCAAGGACAAGTCCTTTCAAGATTATACGAACCAAATTATGTCAGAATTTTGCCTTAAAATGCCTATTGACTAGTTTTGTAAAATTAAATATATCTTTCAAATCATACATCATATCAAGATGAAATTTTACAGAAGATACTAGACATATAGAACTGTATTATGGTAAAGTTTCAGGTCAATTAGAGTTCAAGAATATATTATTTAAATTGGTTGAAGTTGATATTAATGTTTTGATAGATTCGTCGACAAAGTAATCTTTATTGGTATTTTTGGCCCAATCAGTCCAAATCTATAATGGCTTAATTTTAAGCAGAAAAGACAAATTAAATGAGGCTTATTCAGGCCCTAAACTTATGCATGGGCTTGGGCTACAAGGTTTCCTAATATGGCTTGGATTCATTAAAGAATTGGAATCCATACTTTGCAAGGATTCCAAGTCTCGCATGGACTTGATGTTGTGGCATCTAAGGGGATCTTTCTCTTGGGTTTCTTTTCCTTATTTTACAGGTACTCCAACACATCAAGGAGACTAAGAGGAGGCAACGTAAGGAAGAAAATTATAGCAATCAAAATAAAGTTTCCTTATTGAATTCCTATACTAAAAGTTTTGGCCAAAACACCACTGAGAAAAGCTTGGAGATTTCAACTACACGGAGGAATCCTAGCTTGAAAAATCTATTTTTATTATCCTACTTTTTAATTTGGGTTTGCTTTGACATAGTAGACATTGTTGAGAGGTTTATTTTATTATTGGACTAATGTTAGTTGATTCCTATTTTAGACTTATTGGTTTACAACCCAAAACAGGTTCATTAGGGTTATTTAGATGAGACTATATAATATTTTTGGAGTAGCAAATTATGGCAACTTGGTGATAATAAACATGAGTTTCTTCCTTTTGATTGTTTGTGGTAATACATCATTTCTTTGTAAGGACAAAGATCGTGCATCCGACTTATGTAAGTTTAACTAGTTTCGTAGTGTCATTCGTATACTTTGGGTCTTTATGCAAGTTTATTCCAATACCCTTGGTTCTTAGGTAAGGGTTACCTCTGGATCAGAGTTCTATCAAACCTGATTTTCAGTTTTTTGGGTTGTATTTGAAATGTTTTGGGATATCTTGACCACGTAATCAAAAGATCCACATAACATCACCTCCTAAATGACTCCTTCCTCCAGTAGTTTGCACTTATCTCCCTCAAGATTTCTTTTTATCGTTCTCCTCTAAAATTTATTTTATTGTGTGTAACTAGAGAGAAAGATGAATTAATGTTTAATCGATGAGAGGCCACTTCAAGGCTAATGTCTGATGGTTTGAATACAAAATTTGATTTTTAGACATTGAGGAGCTTCATCAATAATTACTACTACCTTAGTTCGAGAATGGAACCCACTTTTCTTATCATCTCCTTACTCTCTCACCAAGGCTTGCTTCTTTCAATTTCTTAGAGGCCTCAGCTCCAACCTTCATTTGTTCATTCGAGGACTTTTATCGGTCCAACACCAAAGTCTTCTTACCTTTTAGATAGGTTAAGGTACACCTCCTTGAGAAAAATTGGTTTCCCCTTACAATAGCCACCCCCTTGATTGTAGGGAATTTCATGATTAGGTAATTGATACTAATCATTGCATTAATTCCGTGAAGGAGAGGTCTACCAAGGATGACATTTTTTCCAGCAATCTTGTACATGAATGGAAATTGACTAAGTAATGTAGAATTATAAATAAAAAAATGAATTGGACATTGTTATATCAAGATAGGTAGCTTTTGATTTTAAAATGTTTTCTAGTGATGTACTATTAGATTTACTTAGCTAATTAGTGAATGTGATATCTTGAATTATTCAACCTTCGATATAAACTAAGATAGTAGGACTCACATAGCTCTCTTCCTAAATTTTTCTTTAGTTCTCATATATGTGTTCATTTTTTCCCTAAACAACTCTTGGCTTTATGAGTATTTTAGAGAATTCAATCTTTTTTAAAATTCTCAAAGAAACAACTACATTTCTCACTCATATGGATAATCTCTCATTAAAAATATTTTGCAATACTTCACTTGGTGAATCAAGTTATAAGAATTATTAAGAGCATAACCCATCCTTTTTAGACTAGAGCTAGCTCCCTTTTTCATCATAGGAACAGGCAAAATTTTCTAATTTTCAAGTTTTACTGAGAGTGTCACATGACACGTGACTTAGTTTTCCCTTTGAATCTAGATTTTAGGATCTCCAATCAACTAAATAAAGTTACCATCACGGTAAGTTTGAGGATGTCCCTTCAATGTTGTTACTTCATCATGAAAAATTTCCAACATGTGACAGAGTTCTTCATATCATCATTTTTTTTTGTATGATTTCCATGAATTTGTTTCAAATAAAATTATCTCTTAAGTACTTTGGTTGTATCTTCCTAGTAGCCAACATGAGGCATACACGCATCATTATCATCACATAATTGCCCCTAGCAAATATGATATTGTTTATCTTTCTATTTCCCCCCAACTAGTTTGACTTATCATCTTTCCATCAACCATCATGATGCTCAAATGCATCATCATCATTCTTGACAACTTTGCAAATTCATTTAATGATCATTTTTTTAAAAAATCATCCTTCTTGTTTTGGGATCATGCCATAAATTTTAATGATTGTGCTTATTTAAGTTCAATTGTTGAAGTAAAATAATTGAAATGTACTTTTAAGAGTATTTTATTGAAAATTATACTCATTTTATTGAAAGCCTAAGACATGTCATTCAATGTCAATATGTAATTTTTGGATATTTTATTGATAAACGACGAGATATATGTTGGTTGGGATTGTAAGAAATAATGGTTGTCTCATGATTTTAGCTCTTTTGTTTTATAAAAAAAATGAATGGATTTTCCAACAATAAAGGACCTCTTTTGGAAAGAAAAGATTAGATTCAAAATAAAAGTTTTGGTTTTCAAAAAGAGTAATTTTATTTTGCATTATGTTGATGATTCTATGTCATAAATAATGATAACCAACACATAAATATTTCAACTGTTTTTTTTTTAATTATTCTCTTAGAGACTAAAACTTAGAAACATGAACGAAAAGTTTTATTATTATTATTATAAAGGGATTCTAAAATAATGTAACGTGGGTTATGGTTCATGGCTAGAAAGAAAAAGGGTATACATAAGGTTCAAATGGTGTTTAAGGGTGTAAACACATAGGATCACTTATTATATATAGAGATCATTTAAGCTTGTTGTCTTAATTTTGATAACTCGGTGATTGATTTCACTACAACATTAATTCTTCAAGTTTTTCTCGTGCTTTGTCATTGGACATTTATCTTTAATTAAAGGCATTTTAGAGAGCTTTTTGTTTCTTTTTTTTCCTTTTCTTTTCCTTACTCTATTTTGTAACACTTTTGTCACTTCTAACATTTTGTCTACTTGGAGAATTTCATTTGCTTTTTGTGTGAGGAGTAATCCTAGTCTTAATTATTATTAAAAAAAAATATTTTAGGCTCAAATGAGACTACAAAGAATAATTTTTATTTATATGTGAATGCATTATCAAAGATGGCATTTCTTCATCTCAAAATCAATTTTGTTATGTTGATAAATCATAGCTTTATTCAAAGCTATTTTTTACTAGGAAAACCATGAGATAGCCTTAGAGAAAAAGCAGTGGGATCATGACCTAAATGTGCATTTTTTATCATTATTTATGTCACCAAATCACTTTTTTTTATAAAAAAAAATTCCCTTTTTAAGGTTCATTGGAAGTGAAAAGGGTAATTTTAGGGTTTAAAAAGAGATATTATCAAGGCTTTACCCTTTCAATGTTCATTAAGGGTAAGAAAGAAGACATTTTCTTGATATATCTTGGAATTTTATGAAATTTTTAGAACTTACCATTATATTTATCTATTTTAGATAAAATTAAAATGTCAAATATTACTTTCATAAAAATATTTTTTCATTTCAAAACAACAATTGATCATTGAAAAATTCTCACTTCATTAAAAGATATGGTATAGCCTCAAAACACGTGAAAAACAATAAAGTCTAAAAAATATGTGAGTGTGATGATTTAAAGGAGATGGTTTGGGTCACCGATGAAAGTGTATTGTTGTGGTAGTGGTGGTAAAGGTGGTTTGGGCTAAAATTCAATAGATAATTGTTTATGGGCATGATGATATGCTATATTTTGATTGAGAAAATGGATAGGAGAGGTGACAGTGGTTAGAGCTTTTGTTGAATATGGTTAGGGTGTTGAAGAAATATAGGCTAGTGTTTGTTTATGTGGGAAAAGATTCTATGTTTATGTTTATTTTTCTATTTCTCTTTCTTTTTTTCTCTATTTTCTTAACACATTTTTCCTTGCTTTCACTCCTTCTTCTCACAATTTTTTTTTTTTTTTTGCTTCTCTTTAATGGTGGCTAGGGTTTTTTTCACTCCCTCATCTCTCTTAAAATTCCTATTCTATTTATAATCAAAATTTTGTCATTTTCTCCTAGTTACTTAGAGAGCAAGTAAACAAATTTCATTTCGGTCCTTTTTTTTTCTTAATTTGTGTTTCACCCACCAATCTTTTTTTTAATTTAATTTTAATTTTATAATTTTTTTGTGTTTGGAATATTCAAAATTTAATGAAATGGGCATGAGAATGACTAAAATGCATAAAAAAAAACACCTTTGTTTTTTGATTTTTTTGTTTTTTTAGATTCTTGAAAAATATTTTGGAAATAAGGGTCAAATTTTGGGTAATGACATTCCTTATGATTATGTTTAAGGTAGTTCTTGAAGTCTTTCTAAGATGGTGGTAATTTTTTAAGAATAGTATCAACTTGGAGAAATTCACTCAAAAGCATCCCTTTAACATGAATGCCATGAAAAAGGAGTTGAAACTCTTTAACTTGGCTTATAGCAACCCTTAAATCAACAATCTTGAAATCTAGAAAGCTGTCAAATGTAAACTTTTTATATTAACATCTTCAACTTTGTATTTTAGGTCCAAATCTTCCTATATTGCCTTTAAACTTTTGATGAAACCATACACATTATACAATGAGTTGTGTCTAAATCATTCATGATGCAATTCTTGCATATGAAATCATTATAATTTTATGCATCCATAGTTGTCGCAATAATGGGATCAAATTCTACATTAGACAGTTTAGACACATCTTCAGTCAAGAAATTCACTAAGTTCAAGGTGGTTAAATAGAATATCTTTTGTCGTTACCTTTTAAAGTTAAAATCATTAAACTTTTCAAGTTTCTCACTAAGCACTATAGAAAATAAATGATAAAAAAATCCTTCCTACCAAAGTAATACTTGTCATGAAAGTAGTTGCATAAGCATCAATCTCTTGAGTAAAAGTCATAATTATTTTTGCTAAAAGAAACGATAGCCAAATATATATTTTGATTAAAATTTGGCTTAGAACATAGAGATAAAAATTATAAAATAAAAAAATATTGTATAAAATTTATAAATTAAATTAAATAAAAAAATTATAGTATGAAATGTATAAAATAAATAATCATAAAGTATATTAAACTAAATAAATAAATTGATTTATCCTTGAGATTGTTAGGGAAATAGTTTAGTAAAATCAATTAAATACATTTGAAGGATAACAAAAACATATGAAAAAAAATATCAACTAAAAGATGAGTACATACATAAAAAATACTTACAAAATTATAGAATTTCATATCAAAACCAATACAAAAAAGAAATTTATTGTCGATGATTATACCCTCTATTCTTAAAGCTAAATTGCTCGTCAATAAATGCAAATCATCTCAAGGCAACTTGCATCTCAGGATTTTAACAACAATACCTCATTAGGATACACATCCAATCACGGCCTACAAACTAGAAAAATTGCTCATATTTTGTTATCTATAAATAACAACGAAACCTAAAGGAAGCAAATGAGGCAAAGAAAGAGTAAGAAATTTCTGTTTTTTCTCGTCTACTTCTCTGACTTTTTAAAAATTAAATAAATTAAATCCATCCACCCCTCTTTATAGAGAAGGCTAGGGATAAAAAAAATAATTAGAATTGATTCCTGATAATTCAATGAATTCACAGAATCAATAAAAATTCAATACAACTTAAAGATGGTGACCTATTCAAGAACGAGGTTCAGGAGAAGCCACATTAGGCGTCGTCTATATTTGTAACATGGGTGCCAAAGAGGGAGGTGTGCAGCTGATCAAAATGGAAAGAGATGAGAGGAAGAAAACTTATATGCGAGTGATGGAAGAGCATTCCCTGCAACTGGGGTCAATCTTATATGCGAGTGATGGAAGAGCATTCCCTGCAACTGGGGTCAATCCCATGATTACCATCCATGCCACAGCAGCATATCGCACCTTGAAAATTTGCAATTCTCACTGCAAGACATTGCGTAGTAGAGAAACACAACAGGCCCTGTATTTCTCCCTGTAGTTTTGTTTATTTGGGATGGCATGAATCCCCAAAACGAGCAGGCACTGGGTTTTATTATTTCACAAAGGAGATACTATATATTGCAGTATATATGTTTAAGCTAGTATACATTATTAATTATTAATACGTAGAATCTGCAAATAGAAAGGAATACTCCCCTGGAAAATGAGAGCAAAACGATGAATATGTTACCACAGCTTCAGCCTGCTTCATCCACTGATATCTTTCAATGCACGACATTCAGAAAACAGTTTCTAGGAAGAAAAAAAAGAAAAAAGAAAAGAGGCTCGAAGCCCTCCATTTCATGGCCTACCACAATCAAAGATAAGACCACCATTTTCTAGCTCAATGACATGGGTGGGTTACCAAAAACAAAAATCTTGAGGGGCAATAAACCTTTGTAGTGGCTATATTATTTTCAACTTTCAATATATTTGATTCACCGAAGTTGTAAGAACAGGGAGGAACACAAATTGGTCTTCGTATCTTGATTCCTCAGCTAGCTGATGCTTTTACTGCTTTCTTTGCAGCATCATCCAAATCTTCTGCTGTGATTAGTGCCATTCCACTCTCCTGTGTATATTAATGATCAAGATAAAATTACCATCGCAGTTCAAATTGAACATCCATGACTGAAGACAAATGAGCGTGTACATGATTGAATACCATAATCAAAATTCACATTTACCTTCAGAATTCTCTTTCCTTGGTCAACATTAGTGCCCTCAAGGCGTACAACCACTGGAACTTTTAGAGCAACCTTTTCAGAAAGGACCGAGAAAGTTAATGCCTTGCCAAATCAAATGAAATATTTAACAATATTATTCAAAAGTAGGAACTTCTAGTTTTTTTTTCTTTTCTTTTATTTTTGTGAAATGACCACGCTTACAATTTATCTGTCATAAAACTCCACACGGCAGTAAATGTGCTGATGTGGCACAAAGAAGCTAGAATGAACTCGGTAGTAATTGTTTTGATTAAAACCTGAATATAATTTGATGAGGAACTCACCTGTTTGGCAGCATTGACAATTCCGCTTGCTATCACATCACATTTCATTATTCCTCCAAATATATTCACCAAAATTGCCTTTACTTTGTCATCAGAAGTCAATATCTTAAATGCCTCGACCACCTGACTCATAAAATTGCTTTCTTAGAGAAGCATGATGATTTGAACTTGCAGATAAATTTCCATCAGCAAAAATAAAAGGGATAAAAACATGGACATATGATGACAACAGTAGGGACTCCCTCAGACAAATTGGCGAGGAGAGAGGCCAATGGATAATTAAAGAAGTAAAAGCAAAATACTTCAAAATAAAACATATTACCTGTCCTTCAGAAGCATTCCCACCCACATCTAGAAAATTTGCAGGGGTTCCCCCATGCAGTTTAACTATATCCATTGTAGCCATTGCTAATCCTGCACCATTCACCATGCAACCAATTTCTCCATCCAAACCAATATAATTTAGATCTGCCATGGCAGCAGCCACCTATAGAAAGATAAAAAAGGAACCAAAAGATACAGCAATTAATGGAGCATTTCATTTCCTTACTTAGTTACAAAAGCTAACACAGAAGCATTTGTGCGCCATGTTTCAAAACAAGTCAACTCCACTACAACATACTTAAGATGTAACATATGCCCCAAACCCTTTCGTCATTCTCCACATAACCAGTGAAGTTGCCCATGTAAGGGAAAAAATAAACATAGCACACCTCTCTAGGATCCTCCTGTGTTGGATCTCTGAGAGCAAATATCTCCTTCTGACGAAATGCAGCATTATCATCAAAATTCAATTTAGCATCAGCAGCTACCAACTGCTTATCAGAAGTCTCTGCAATGGGATTGATCTGGGCAGAGAGGAAAGGGGTTCACAATGAGATACGCATATAGAAAAAGGAAATGCAAAACTAGCATTTTGGAGTCAATGAAAAAAACAAAAAAGAAATAAACACATCATTAGCAGGAATTCATGCTCACTTCCAACAATGTGCAGTCGCACTCGCAGAAGAGTTTATATAATTTCTTCACTTGCTCAATCGAGTTATTTCTATCAGCAACCTTTGGAGCCAAGCCATCTACAACTTTTGCAGCATCTTCATCAGTAATTCCTTTAAATACATCAATAGGGACCTGTCAGAATGCAGAAACAACAATGGATCAGTTATAAACAATTAAGCAAGTAATGAAGAAACTGCACAGATAGTCCTAGTTAAAACATTAGAAGAAGAAGAAGAAGAAGAAGGATGACAAACCTTAATAATCAAGTCAGGAAATTTCTCAGCAAGGTCTTCAATGCTGGTTCCCCCCTTTTTACACGCAATGATAAGCTGGAAAACAAGATATGTGTGCAAGCTTCTTTAATTAAGAACAAGTTTTTGCAAGTGCTTATAAGAAAGGACAAACTTACTGTCAGTGAATAGAAAAAAGAATTAATAAACCAAAGACAAAGCACAAATAATCGTATCAGTGAGTGAAACGTACTGGACCAGCTGAAGTACGATCCAGCATGATAGCAAAGTACATCTCATTGACAAGAGATAACTTTTCACACAGGTAAACCTGCAAAAGAAAAGGAAATTAACTGAACCTCAAACCAATCCCCAAGACAATCACTTTTCTTTTCAAGGAAATATTGCTGGATGAAGATAACTGTACAAGGAGAAATCAACTCCATTCTAGCCATTTTTCTTTTTTTGATTTGCAAAGTGAATATTAATATTAGTATTGCAGCCATCAATTATCTGAAAATTAAATAACATAAGAAACAAGATATGGACATTTTATCAACAGCAATCAATGCACATTCTTCTCATCAACCAACAAGTTGTCCATGTTAAGCAAGCATCAATGAGTTACCAACAATAATTGGCTCCAAGCCAACAAGAATTGGAAGACTAACCAAGTAAAACCTTATAGCCAGATTCATAATTTTCACTGTTTACAATACACAATGAGTCTAAAAAATGTAGCTAACAGTTCACAATCAGTCCATCTATGCCTAAAAATAGATGAGAGAGATCCTATATGAGTCGAATCTCATATGATAGTTGTGCATGACAGCAAACAGATCATTTTAACATGAAAAAAAGATTGAAATATGAACACTGGTTTAATACGCCTAAAACATGAGGTATCCATAAGGCCAAATTTCTAAAGGATGCATACGGGCAGGACTAAAATGAACATCGCATATAATTAGAAGATAAATAACAAACACAAAATGTGAGATGCTTGAGAAATGGAGCTGAAATGCAATTGTAAAGGTAATACCATGAGCATTATTCTTCTATTAAGTAGAGCTCGTCTTATCACGGTATCTTAAATATTACATGACAGGCATCCAAATATCTCACGCAACATAATCATCAAATGAGACCATTGAAATCTTTTTATTCCACATCCCCCTAGTTTTCCGGTAAAAAACTAAAGTGTCTCTTCATTCACAAGCATTTATGATTCTTTAACTCACTTCATTGTAAAATCATAACATACCCAAATCAAGTCTTAAAATCATCCAACCATACAAAGTAGGAGCTACTAACAGGCAACTGATATGCCATGAAAACAGCTAACCATGCACTAATTGATCAAAAACTATATGCAACAAATTAGTTCTATTAGGGCCCATTGATGCCAAACCTTGCTGACAATTTTGCCTTGGGAACCAGTTTGTTTAGTAACAAGTATCTGACCAAGCATCTTTCCTGCATTAAAAGAACTACACTTTCTCAATTATATAAAACAAAATAATTGGTAAATCCATCAAAGCAAACCAGGAGCTATGCCTTTCATTCAACAAAAAGACAAACAACAAAAGGCAGAAAAATTTTAAATACGGCCCCAAAAAAAATAAATAAATAAAAATTCTCCATCAAGTTGTTAAGGAAAGAGAGAAGCCAATCTTCATTACCAGCTGTTTCTTCAATCTTGTCTGCCTTAACAATGTGAACTCCACCCTGAAAACCATTCTTAAATTTTCCTAATCCACGTCCACCAGCCAGGACTTGACTCTTAACCACCAACTGCACCAGAGTCGAAGATAGCATCAATTAGTTTCGCAGTAGCAACAAGATATAACAAAACTAATCTTTGAATAGTACATTATTAGAAAACTTAAATACAGAAAGAACAACCTAAATTTATTGCATTTATTGTCTCTTTCCATAATTTAACAAGAAAACACTCGCAACTAATTTTTTCTTCTATTCCCCAACATTTCTTGGGAAATAAAAATTGAATCATTTGCAAATATTTGGAGCAATGCTGATTGTAATTACCTCGCTTTCGCCAGGAAATACATCTTGGATAGCCTTTTTAACCTCATCAAGAGAAGAGACAGCTACACCTTTCGGGACATTGACCCCATATTTGCCCATCAATTCAGCTCCCTATCAAAATAAAACAATAGCACAGCAGTAATAGCTGCATCAGATCAAACAAATCTAGTATTCCAAACTGCTCAATATCTCAAACAAACGCATATTAAAAAATAAATAAATAAATAAATTCAACCTCACATTCAACAGCTTCACCGAAAGAAAAAAATAAGTAAAATAAAAGGAAAATAGAACTACATAATCTTTCTAATTAACAAACAAAAAAAAAGCTTGATTTTTTATTTCAGTTTCTTGCGAATTATACTAAAAAGACAAAAAAGAATTATCGTGCACAAAATCACAGATACAAGGATCTAAATTTACAGATTAGTTCGCACGGTGATGCATAAAGGGGAGGAGGAGAGGGAGAGGTGACCTGATATTCGTGGATGTTGAGGCGGCGGAGCTGTTGGTGTTGCCATTTGCCAGCGACGGAAAGAGAGCAAGAAACGAGCTTGTTTAATAATCCTCTCATTATGCTTTCTTCAAAAACCCTAGACCGAGATTATGCAAGTGTTAGGGAGAGAGCGAAGGGGGATAGCTTGCCGGAATCTAAAAATAGTGATCGGGTCAGAGCAAAAGTGG
>Ga0307515_10016269_pt1 | contig 13628 bp, 2 predicted proteins | sample 17_EM_MG_FD_194513 | JGI IMG/M metagenome (GOLD analysis project Ga0307515, IMG submission 194513) | Populus trichocarpa ectomycorrhiza microbial communities from riparian zone in the Pacific Northwest, United States - 17_EM | ecosystem: Host-associated > Plants > Roots > Unclassified | place...
CCTGACGCGTTGTTATGGCTCGTGTACGCGTATGCATGAGCACGGACCTGACCCCTGAGCGACACGTATATATACCGCCTCACCTCCTACATAGCTCCTCACACGACATCGTTTGTCAATGATATACAGTCACCTCGTACATCGTACCTTGACAGTCCGCACGTACTGTGACATATTCTTAGCGGAATAAGGAGTTAGAGTAGTAACTTTTACCGCATATTATCCGCAGACAGACGGTTAAATAGAAAGATTAAATTAGACACTAGAGTAGTATCTAAAGCACTATATTAATTACGTATAGAATAATTAGGTATTATTATTACTAGTTATATAGTTTATATACAATATAACACTACAAGAAGGAATAGGCGTATTACTATTTAAGGCGAATTACGGATATAAACTAAGAATATTGTTATTACCACAATAAGTAAAGAAAATAAGTAGTATAGCTAAGTAAAGAATAAAGATATTAATAAGTCTTTACAAGAACCTTATAGAAACAGCTAAGGTAGTATAATAAAGAATAAAAAAAAAAAACTATAACGCTAAGAGATCTAAGGAACTAGATCTTAAGGAGGGAGATAAAGTATAGCTACTATATAAAAATTTCAAGAATTAACAACTAAGTAAGAAGTTAAACTACGTTAAACTAGGACCTTTTAAAATTATATAAAAAATTTCACTAGTTATATTTAAGTTAAACCTACTAGCTAAAATAAAAATCTACCCTATATAGTATATTGTAATGCTAGAGCTAGTATACAGGAATATTAAGCTATTAATCTATAAGGAAGATATGTATAGAGGATAAAAAGAGGATAAATAGCAAGTTTTAAAGATCGTTAGTTATAAGGACGTTAACGATAAAATATAGTATAAGGTAAAGTAGATAGGCTATAATAAGACTACCTAGGAACTACTAGAGAATTTAAAAAATATTATAGGAAAGGTATAGGAGTATTAGAGGAAAATAGGTTAGGTAATATTAATAGGGAAGGATCGCTAAAGAATAAGTTACCTAAGGGGGACCTAGGAAGAGCGACTGCCAAATTACTTAGAGTTATTCCCTTTATTAGAAGAGAGTTAGTTTTCTTATTATTAAGTTCCTGTAAACTTTATTTTATAAGTTTCTACTCTTTAAAACAAACCTTCTTACGCACTTTCTTAAGATAAAGAAAATAGGTAGATGCCACAATCCGAGCATTTAGGGCCTTTTATTCCGCATTATAAGAACACTTAAGTTTAGCAAGGGCCTATAATAGCTTACTATTAAGCTTTATAGCGGCAAATTAAATACGAGACCCTATAATAAATTACTTAGAGAACTTAATAACTATTAAGAGTAATAGGACGCGTATACTTAGCGTTAGAGATAGAGCGAACGTTATAGGACGAACGGATATTCGCTTTAGTGCACTCTAAACACAAAGAGGGTTGCTAGAAGGAAGGACTCGCTAATATAATATAAATTAACCCCTCTTTTACATAATAAGAACATAGAGACGGCATTATCTCACTAAGTAATAGTATGCTAGTAACGGTATAAGTATAATACTACGCTTATAAAGATAAAGGAGATTTAGAAACCTTAAGAAATATAATAAGTAATAATATTAACTAAATTAACTAGACGGACATTACACCTCTAGTAAATAACTTAGAGATATTTAGAATCTTTAAGGACGAAGATAAAGAGGAGGGAGATAGTATTACGGACGATTTAAGTATAATACTATAACTACTTAGAGAGGAGTTAGAAGAAGCTAGTTAGTTAATAAAAGTATAGTCTAAGATAAAGCTAGTAGAACTATGTAATAAGGAATAGTAAGCGAGTTATATAATGTTATACGTAGTGTATATAGTATATAAGGGGAATATACGTATAATACGTATAACACGTATATTACGTATAAGAAGGATTTCTTAGGAGTACGGTCGTGTATTTAAAGGACTATAGTCCCTACCTAGATAGTTCCTTTCTTATAGTAATTCTTAGAATATAATTAAAGTTAATCTATTAGGCAACTACTCCACTAGTTATTATTACGTTGTTAACTTTAATTTGCATTACCTATACACCTAGCCTATTAACGAGCCTATTATAGTACCTGCTACAAGGTTCCGTTACATTTTAACTGCTACTAGTAAGATATAGTTCTTTATTGCTCTACTATCTATTAGTGCTTTAAACTATTAGCTACTTAATCCTTATATACTTAGTTTACTTTTTATCTTTAATATACTATAGACATATATTCTCTGGGCATTTTTACTACTATTATCCGTCTAAGTATTCTTCTATAAGGAATCTTTTTAGTTAAAGTATTAAGTTACCTAACTCCTAAACTTCTATTAGATGCTATTTATATATATACTTAGCATTTTTATACTATTACTTATCTGGCGCCTAATATATTCTTATTATAACGGAATCCCCTAGAAGGTATATATTAGATAAGATAGTAGAAGGTTTTATCTATATCCCATCTATATTCCATCTACGTTTTAAAAGACACGGTTAGACAAATAAGGGGTAAAGGGTTTTACTAGCGTCTTAAAAGGATTATATAGGGAGCTAGTTCTCCTCTAGAGAAGAACTAGCAATTAGTCTCTAAATAGAAGAGGTTAGAAAGTATTTGTCCTTTATTATATAAAGATCGTTCTACCTTAACTTATCTTCTACTTACCTATAACTCTTATTCTATATTATTAATTAGATAATTATACGTTCCGGTTAAACTAGCCTTTTATACTTATAGGGTATTTCTAATTTTTTTTTTTTAGATTCTTATATATATCGTATATATTATCTATATATATAATCTATAATGGCGTATAATGCGCTAGGTGCTTTAGGTTAACTCTTAACTTATCTTTATTTTTAAGTTTAAACCTCTATTATGTTAATCTAAACGTTATAACTTTATTTGCGGGTACTAAAATACGTCTTTCGCTTCTCCAGTCCTCTAATTATTTCTTTAAATCTTTTAATATTATAATTAAGGCTCCCTTAATATAATTTATAGCTTTTTCTGTAATAGAACAGTCCTAAATAACTCGCTTATCTAACTATATATAAAAATCTTCCTACTTTTTATTATATCGTTGCCTATACCACTTTTAGTATAGCTATTAGAGTGTATACGGCTTATCTATAAGGAAGTATTTTCTTATTACTGCGTTATAACAGCCTTTTATATATCGTTCCTTAAACCTAATAGGGATTCCTAGATCCTCTTCTTATTCTAGTTTATCTAACTATTTTACTCTTAGCGTTCCTGCCCTTAGCCTATTAGTAATTCTTTATATAGATGCTCTGTCTCTTATATAACTTAGTATACTAAATCTCTGGTCTAGTTTCTGTTCTTATTATATAATAATTCTCTATCTAAATTCTTCTATGGTTTCTTTATTTGCTTACCTTATAAGTAGATCCTTAAAGTCTTCTTACTTCTTAATCTTATTATTACTTTCTTTAATAATCCTTATTTACATATTAAAATCTTAGTCCTATAGGATTCTTAATCCTAAGCTTACTTCCTTCTTAAGATTAGCTCCAGCCTTAGTTTAATTAGGCTTCTATAGTGTTCTTATCTTATCTTAAGAGTCTTAAATCTTACTTATCTTACTTTAAGAATCTTATACCTTTAGGAAACTTCGTCCTAAGCTTATTTATATATTACTAAACTAAGCTATTACTCTACTCTATCGGTTATTGTCTATTATAGGTCCTTAAGCTTATCTCATCCTATCTTAGGAATCTTAATCGTCTCTTATCTTGTCTTAAAAATCTTAAGCCTATAGCCTTTTGCCTTTATTAAGTGGTAAGCTAGCACTAGCAGTTGTTTGCTTACTTAATCCTTATTATTAAATATTTCTCCTTCCGTCTTATAAAGCAATAGATGCCGTATCTAATAGTGTTATAATTTCTATTACTAATCCTTACTTTATAAAGGTTTTAGTCTTTACTTCTAATATAACTATTTAAAGGTCTATACGCTCCTAGTAAGCTACCTCTATTGCCTTATTATTAGTAAATATTTCGCCTTCGTTAAATTTATCGTCTTTAATGTCCGGTTTATAAGATAGTTTATTAGTTCCTCTAAACTTTAATAATTTTAGCTCCTATAGCTAATAGCTTACGCCATACTTAGCGTCTTTATAAATTTAGTATACGTTGTTATAATAAAACGTAAAACTCTTAATTAAACATTTCTTTATTCCTCGTAGTATGCTATTATCCCTCTATATATATATGTTTTCTACTAGCCTAGTTCCCTTTACCGCATAATTACTTTAACTATTTTTGCAGTTTCTAGTAAAATAACCCTATTTTCTATAATTTATACAAGCTCTATCTTTAAACTATTTTTCTTGCTATAAAGTCTACCTAAATGTCTTCTGCTATTAAGATCCCTAGTTTAGCCTCTACTTCTTAGACCTTTAATTACTTAATCTTTATCCTTTAGGTTTCTATAGTTACCTTATCCATCTCTTATAGGCTTCTTTAGTACCGCTTAGGTCTATTAGCTCTGCGCCATACCATAGTTTCTAACTTTAACTTTATTATTGCATACTCTACGCCTTATATAACTATAGAACTCTATCCTAACCTTTCTTAGTCTGTTCCCTCTAGTAGATCCTATTATTAATTTTAATTGCTTAATTAATTAGTTTCTATAGGGTATCCGTATCTTCTATTAGGATAATTACGTCCTAGACTTTTACTTTAAGTCCCTGTTTATATTATGCTATAAGCGCTTTATTATTTTATTTAACTTATATAACTAACGTTTAAAACTATATTATATACTTAATTGCTAAAGTTCTCTATATTAGATTTTAAAGCTTTCTTTCTACCGTAATAGTTGCCTCTAGGTCCCTAAATATTTGCGTTAGGTATTCTATAAACCCGTTCTAACTAGTAAATATATACCGCACCTCCTAGTTAGTGGCTGCTATACCGTTTTCCTATATCTCTATTAGGTAAGGCTTAAACTACTTAAGTGCCCTTCCTGTTAGGAATAATCCTATATAAGCGACTTGGTCTATAGGTAAGGGAAGAGTAGTATATAGTGGAGTGGCATATATACGGTATGCGTTAAGTTAATACGGCAGTATCGCGGCTACTTATTAGGCGTATAATGCTCCACAAGCATAATATTACGGAAGCTAGCATTACTATACTTATCTGGTATAATAACGGCCACCTTATTACTTATTAGGAGATTCTCGCGGCAGTAATTAGCACTAGCCTCTAAGATAAGCCGTATTTATAGGTTTAAGATAATCTATAATAGAGTCGTTATAGGCTAATCTTAAAGCTATTTCTTTATAGTTTAATAGAGGGTAATAAAAGGGTTCTATACCTTAGATAGTATAGCAGTAAGGTACTATAGAATAGTTATATCTAGCTAGGTATTAGGACGGGCCTATAGCTAAATATTTATAGTATAACTAGGGTTATAAAAGTATAGTTAGGTATACTGCGGAGTAATATTAGTAGGAGGCTCTGGTGGGCCCTATAGATAGTAAAGCTTACTATATATTTAGAAGCAAGTTAGGCCGCCCTAAGTTATACTATAGTTAGTGACGGTATAGTTTACGGATGTAAAAGCTAATGCTATATTATATACGCGGAGCCGTTTTTTAAACTACCTAGTAGAAGTACTACGGGACTTTAAAAAGTTGCGTAGATATTTTAGCGGAGGCTAGAATAGAGGGAGGTTTATATTACTATGCTTATAGTAAGCTTTAAAACGTGGATTACTGGGCTATAATATACTAACACGTTTATCTATCTAATGTAAAGCCGCGTAGAAGCTATAGGTAATGTCTATAGGACCGAGATCTAGCTGCTCCATAATAGGGCAGATAGTAGTAAAACTACAATCTAGCTGCTCCGCGATAGGGCGGATGGTAGTAGGTCGCGGCTAGATTAATACGGATAATATGGATGGTCGCGGCTGGGTTAATACGGGTGGTCGCGGCTGGATCAATACGGGCGGTATAAGGGGAAAAGTAGCGGCGGAAGTAGTAGCAGAAGCAGTAGCGGCTATAGTTTGGTTTATAGGCAGCCGGAAGTCCGCTAAACGTCATTAGGACCGTTTATTTCTTTTCTCCTATATATATAGAGTTAGAAAGGTAGTAGGTTAAAAAAGTAAACAAAGAATTAACTTTATAAAATTTATAGGTCTTATACGGAGCTCTAAGACGGTTTGTTACAAAGTTAGTAGAAGAACAATACTGCTTATAAGCAGTACGAAATAAGCGGTTGGGGGGCATTTAGGCAGTAAGTAGGGAGTAGTAACTAGGGTAGTAATATAGAAGAAGAAGAGGAAGAAGAAGAAGAGGAAGGGCTAGAGGTAGGAAAAAGGTCGCGAGGTTGCGAAGTCGCGAATTTAATAGGCTCCGTGCACGGCTCCCCCTTATTCCGTAAAGCTCCGTAAAGCTTTATATCTACTTATCCTTAGGATATTTAAATATAAAAGTAGTACTATGTTAAAGCGCTTTATAAGCTCTATAAATCTATACTAATAGACAATTAAGTTGGGTAATATTAGGGGGTGTATTATAAGTGTAGAAGGGTCGCAAATTTAATGGGGTAGCACGTCCCCTATTATATGAGCCGAACATTTCTAGACCAATCTGCACTCTCGCTTAAAATTATTACAGTATATTTATAGAAGAAGATAGGTAATAAACAAAAAGCCATAGTTCGTTAACTTATTACTATACTAGCCCCACTATTATCGTCCAGGGAACTATATACTATATATTTTATAAGAGCCGTATATAACTTTATTATTATAGCTTAGTATTATACCTATAATAAGGAGATACTATAATACATATACTACGCCCTATATTAAATTAATATGCTTAAAGGCGTATTTTAAAGTTTCCGTTTAAAGGTAAAGGATTCTAATATAGGTTATTTTAATATACTAAAATTCTATGCCTTTATATATTTTAAGGAAAACATCCGCCTATATAGATACGCAGATAGGTACTATACTAGCGCAAATAGTAAAGCTAGATACTATTATATTATTAAGGCGTTTTATAACTTAATAAATAAATAGGATTTGCTATTTTTAAATTTACTTTTATAATTTAAGATAGGTAGTAGTACTAGTAATAGAAGACAAAATAGCTTTTATAAATAGTAATTCTATACTATAGTCTTCCCAACATTTAGAGGTATAAGTTACTTAATTAATATAGTATTTAGCAGTTATAAAGCTTTAGTGGCTTTTAGAAGATATAAATAGGATAATAGATCTTATCTAGAGGCGTCTTAGGTTAAAGATATGGCTTTATATATCTTATATAGCAAACTACTATAAAATCCTAGGGGTTTTAAACGGCATTACGGTATTTGTCTAAGAGTGTAGGTAAAAACTATAAAGTAAATATACCTAGAACTCCAATATAGACTAGAAAGAGAAGGACCCCTTATAGGTTAAGCGCCTGCTTATTAAAATATATCTATTTATCCACTATTAAAAATAAGACGGGAAAAATATAACTAACCTTAAGGGCCAAATTAGTGAGGTAGTACGTTATATACTAAATTAGCAATATTTTAACTAGTAGAGGTGTAATTATATATAGGTCTAAGAGTATATAGATAATGGCGACCGTATTAGGAAGGGCCGAATATTATTAAATAGAAGACTTATAGGCCAGTTTTAGCTAATTATTACTAGTTTAAATATTAAAAGGTTAAATAAGTATAGTATATACGTGCAGTATACTAGAGCTATAGTAGAGCTACTTTAGCCATTAAATTATAGACTGCCGTATTTAATATATAGTATAGCTAAGGTAAAAATATAGCCACGCTTAAGCGTAAATACTAAGTAAGTACTTAGAGGTGGTCGCTTTTATTTAATACTATCTATCCTATAAAGCGCGCATATTATTTTAGTCGCTACTTTTTATCCAGATTTATACTATGTTAATAATTATATTAATTAAGACTAATATAATACTCTATACTCTATAACGGAACCTTATAGAAAGTACTATAATAGGCTCATTATTGGGCTAGGTGTGTAGGTAATGCAATTTAAAGTCAATAACGTAATAATAACTAGCGGAGTAGTTGCCTAATAGATTAACTCTAATTATATTCTAAGAATTACTATAAGAAAGAAACTATCTAGGTAGGGACTAAGGGTCCTTAAATATATAACCATACTCCTAAGAAATCCTTCTTATACATAATATACGTATACTCTATTTACTCTATTATAGATCCTATAGATTGTTTAAATTATATAAATTATATTATATAACTTATACTACTATTTCTTATTATATAGTTCTACCGGCTCTATCCTAAACCGTATTTTTATTAACTAACTAGCTTCTTTTAACTCTTCCCTAAGTAGTTATAATATTATACTTAAAGCGTCCGTAACACTATCTCCCTTCTTTTTATCTTCGTCCTTAAAGATTCCTAGCATCTCTAGGTTGTTTACTAGAGGTATAATATTTATCTAATTAATTTAGTTAATATTATTACTTATAATACCTAAAGTAACTTCTTCTTCCTCTATAGCCCGTCGGTCTCGTACTGTTACTATAATACTATTATTAGGTAAGATAATGCTATCTCCGTGTTCTTATTATATAAAAGAGGGGTTAGTTTATATTATATTGGTAAGTCCCTCCTTCTAGTAACTATCCTCTTACTTAGAGTATACTAAAGCAAATATTCGTTTATTCTATAACATTTACTCTATCTTTAATGCTAAATATACGCGTCCTATTATCCTTAATAGTTATTAAGTTCCCTAAGTAATTTGTTATAGGGTCTTATATTTAATCTACTACTATAAAGCTTAATAATAAGCTCTTAGTAGCTCTGGCGGAACTTTATTATTCTTATAACGCTAAGAAAAAGGCTACTAATGCTTAATAACGGGCCCTTAAATCTCGTCTTACTGCGTCTACTTATTTAATTTATCTTAAGAAAGTTTATAAGAAGGTCCGTTTTAAGAAATAGAAACTTATAGAATAAAGTCTACAGGAACTTAGTAATAAGAGAACCGTCCCTCTTCCTATAAAGGAAATAACTCTAAGTAGTTTAGCAGTCGCTCTTCCTAGGTCCCCCTTAAGTAACTTATTTTTTAGCAATCCTTCTTTATTAATATTACCTAACCTATTTTCTTCTAATACTCCTATACTTTTCCTATAGCGGTTTTTTAAGTTCTTTAATAGCTCCCAGGTAGTCTTAATATAGCCTATCTACTTTACTTTATACTATATTTTTATTATCTATATCTTTATAACTAATAATCTTTAAAACTTACTATTTATCTTCTTCTTACCCTTTATATATGTCTACTTTATAAACTAATAGCTTAATATTCCTATATACTGGCTCTAGTATTGCGATATACTATACTAGGTAGATTTTTATTTTAGCTAATAGGTTTAGTTTAAACGTAACCGGTGAAATTCTTTATATAATTTTAAAAGGTCCTAGTTTAACATAGTCTAACTTCTTACTTAGTTATTAACTCTTAAAATTTTTGTATAGTAGCTATACCTTATCCCCCTCCTTAAGATCTAGTCCCTTAGATCTCTTAGCGTTATAGTATTTTTTTATTCTCTATTATACTACCTTAGCTATTTCTATAAGGTTTTTATAAAGATTTATTAACGTCTCTATTTTCTATTTAGCTATACTACTTATTTTTTTTACTTGATATAGTAATAATAATGTTCTTAGCTCGTATCCGTAGTTCGCCTTAAATAGTAAAGTACTCATTCCTTTCTATAGTGTTATATTATATATAAACTATATAACTAGTAATAGTAATACCCAATTATTCTATACGTAATTAATATAGTGCCTTAAATACTGCTCTAGTGTCTAATTTAATCTTTCCTATTACGGACGCTTTAAGTATAATACTACAACTACTTGGAGAGGAGTTAGAGGAAGCTAGTTGGTTAATAAAAGCACGGTTTAGGATAGAGCCGGTAGAACTATGTGACGAGGAATAGTAGTATAAGTCACATAATGTGATCTATATAATCTATATAATCTACGAGATCTATAATAGAGCAAATAGAACACACGTACATTATATACAAAAAGGATTTCTTAGGAGTACGGTTATATATTTAAGGACCCTCAGTCCCTACCTAGATAGTTCCTTCCTTATAGTAATTCTTAGAATATAATTAGAGTTAATTTATTAGGCAACTACTCCACTAGTTATTATTACGTTATTAACTTACTTATAATACCTACACACCTAGCCTAATAATGAGCCTACTATAGTACCTGCTACAAAGTTCCGTTATATAATTATTACCTAGTTACGGTTTTAATAAGTCGAACAATATACCACCAAAAGCAGCCACCACAATGCCATTAACGGCGGCAACTACTTTAAGGTTAGGAGGTAACACTAGTATAGCAGATACTAATTTATAATAACCTGTGACGGTTAGATAACTATAAGAGATAGTTAATTAGTTAACAGAGAATAATATAACACTTAAATAACGGATTAATGGGATAGGGGCAGCAAAGGTTAAGTTACCTTTAATTAAGAGATTCTTAGGAGAGAGATTAAAGCTTAAAGGCTTCCTTACACAAATACACTTTAAAGTTATATAGGAAGGAGCGAAACTGCTAATACCTATAGATCAAATAGCTTACACAGGACTATTCCTATTAGGGAGGGCACTTAAGTAGTTCAAGCCTTACCTTATAGAGATATAAGTAAATAGAATAATAACAACAAACCAAGATATATGGTTTATATTCTTAAGTTAGGAAGGGTTTATAAAGCAACTTATATAAATATTTAGAGATCTAGAGTTAGTAACTATAGCGGAAAGAAAACTCTAAGACATTATGTAATAAACCTTAGCAATTAAATACATAACGTAGTTCTAAACGTTAGTAATATCAGTTAAGTAGAATAATAGGGCGCTTATAGTACAGTACAAACAGGGACTTAAGGCTAAAGTCTAGAATATAATTATTCTAATAGAAGATGCAGACACCCTAAGGGATTTAATAGATTAAGCAATTAAGATTAATAATAGGATCTTCTAAAGGGAACAGGCTAAGAGAGGTTAGAACAGAGTTCCATAGTTATATAAAACGTAAAGTACGTAACGACTAAAGCTAAGTTAGAAACTATGGTATAGCGCAGAGCTAATAGACCTAAGCGGTACCAAAGAAACCTATAAAAGATAGAGTAAAAAACTATAGAAACCCAAAGGTTAAGGATCTAGTAATTATAGAACTAGAAAGCAAAGGCTAAACCAAAGATCTTAACAGCAGAAGACGTTTAAGCGGACTCTATAGCAAAAGTAATAGTTTAAAGATAGAGCTTATATAAATTGCGGGAAATAGGGTTATTTTATAAGGGATTATAAAGATAGTTAAAGACACTATATAATAAAGGGAACTAAACTAATAGTATGTAACATATACGTATAGAGGGATAATAGTGTACTATAAGGAATAAAAGAATATTCAATCCAAAGTTTTGCGTTTTATTATAATAACGCATGCCAAGTTTATAAAGACGCTAAATACAGCGCAAGCTATTGGCCGCAAGAGCTAGAGTTAAAGGGACTTAGAGGAACTAAAGAGTTAGATAAAGAACAAAATCGACTCTATAAGCTAGATTAAGATGTTACAACAATATATAGATAAAAATTAGTAATAATAATAATGGAGTCGGAGTACTTATTAATTAACAGCAATAAGGACAAAAAAGGAACCAACTAGGGGTATCTAAACCTCGATAACGTAATAGAAGTAGAAACTAAGACTGCCATAGAGCAAGGTTTAGTAACGGGCATTATAATACCATTAGATACGGCATCCATTACTTTATAAGACAAAAGGAGTAATATCTAAAGAAGATTAAGCAAGCAGATAACTACTAGTGCTAGCTTACCACTTAATAAAGGCAAAAGGCCAAAGGCTTAAGATTCTTAAGATAAGATAAAAAAGATCTAAGATTCCATAAACAGGATAAGAATAGCTTAAGGACCTACAATAAACAAAAACCGATGGAGTAGAGCAGTAGCTTAGTTTAAAGATATATAAATAAGCTTAGGATAAGAGTTCCTAACGGTATAAGATTCTTAAGACGAGATAAGTAAGATTTAAGACTCTTAAAACAAGATAAGAATACCCCAAATGTCCAAATAGACTAAGGCAGGAGCTAAGCTTAAGTTAGAAGTAAGCTTAGGATTAAAAATCTTATAAAACTAAGATTTTAAGGCATAAATAAGGACCACCAATAAAATCAGAGAATCTGTAATATAAATAGCAACCAGACTAGGAGACAAATATATAGACCCAGAGGACTTACTAGGGGAACGCAGCGTTCAGCCTAAAAATCAAAAAGTCAATACTAAGATTAAGAAGTAAGACAACTTTAAGAATCCACTTATAAAACGCAATAAGAAAGAAACCATAGAGGAATTTAGAGCAAGAATTACCTTATAGCAAGAGCAGAAACTAGATAAGAAATCTAGCATACTAGGTCGTATAAGGGACAGAGCACCTATATAAAGAACCACTAATAGGCTAAGAATAGGCACATTAAGGGCTAAGTAGCTTACTAAACTAGAATAAGAAGAGGATCTAGGGATTCTAACTAGGTTTAAAGAACGACATATAAAGGGCTGTTACAACGCAGTAATAAGAAGATACTTCCTTACAAACGAGCCGTATATACTTAAAGGGCTATACTAAAAGTAGTATAGACAGCAACACAATGATAAGTAGGAAGATTTCTATATATAGTTAAATAAAAAAGTTGTCTAAGACCACCCAATTACCAAAAAGGCTATAACTTATATTAAAAGAGCCTTAATTATAATATTAAAAGATCTAAAGAAGTAATTAGAGGACTAAAAAGGCGAAAGATAAATCTTAGTACCTACAAATAAAGTCACAACGCTTAAATCAACAAGAGAAAGGTTTAAACTTAAGAATAAAGACAAGCTAAAAGTTAACCTAAGACACCAAGCATATTACATACTATTATAAATAGCATACGTGGATAATACGTATAATATATATAGAGCACCTAAAGATAAAAATTAAAAATATTTAATAAAAATATATTAGATAACAGATAAGGCGAAATATTAAAACGCTAAGTATATATATAGTTAGTACCCCGTAGAAGTTTAAGAATAAAGAAACTTAATACTTTAACTAGGAAGATTCCTTACGGAAGAATACCTAGATAGATGACAATAGTGGGAATATTTAGAAAACACCTATCTATAGCATATTAAAGATAAAAAGCAAACTAAGTATTAGCCTAAGTTAGACTAAGTATAACCAGGATTAAGCAGCTAATAGTTAGAAAAAGTAGAGGCCTATAGGACTAAAGGGAGCTAATAGTAGAGCCTTAAACCCTTAAAGGAATTTAAGAACAATACCTAAATTTATAAGTAAAGTAGTAAAATTAATAGTTTAAGGTATTAATAGATAGTAGAGCAATAAGGAACGATATCTTACTAGCAGTAGTTAAAAAAATAGGATTACTATATAGGGAAAAAAAGCACCTTTACCTATTAGTGACAATTTTAGGAGATCTAATAGCCTATAGAGGAGG
>Ga0307515_10016270_pt1 | contig 13628 bp, 16 predicted proteins | sample 17_EM_MG_FD_194513 | JGI IMG/M metagenome (GOLD analysis project Ga0307515, IMG submission 194513) | Populus trichocarpa ectomycorrhiza microbial communities from riparian zone in the Pacific Northwest, United States - 17_EM | ecosystem: Host-associated > Plants > Roots > Unclassified | place...
ACGCGCGCCGCGTCAACCGTTGCCGGTGTGCTGCGCCGCCGCTTCGAGCAGCCGTGCGCGCAGCCACTGGTGCGCGCTGTTGCGGTCGTTGCGCTGGTGCCAGACCATCGCCACATGCAGGCCGGCCAGATCGAACGGCAGCGGCCTTGTGACGACCTGCTCGTGGTAGCCGGTCGCTTCGACGAAGTACGCCGGCAGCACCGTCAGCAGGTTGCTGTTGGCGACGACGCGGCCGGCGGTGAAATACTGGTTCACCGTCAACACGATGCGGCGCTTGCGGTTCAGCGCCGCGAGCGCCTGATCGGCCAGGCCGTAGGGCCGTCCGGCGAAGTTGACGAGCAGATGGTCGGCTGCGCAGAAGCTGTCGAGCGTCAACGCACCGGCTTCGGCGAGCGGGTGGCCATCGCGCATCACGCAGACGTACTCGCTGTCGTGCAGGCGCGCCTGGCGCAGCGGCGAATCGCTGCCCTGGCTGGTGAGCGCCGAAATCGTCTCGGGGAAGTAGCCGATCGCCAGATCGGCGTCGCCGCGCTCCAGCATCTCGCTCGGGTCGCGGGTGGCCAGCGGGAGCACGCGCAGGTTGGTGAGCGCCTGATCCTGTTCGATCTGCGACACGAGCGGCGGCATGAAAAGCGCGGCCGTGGCGTCGGCCATCGCGATGCGAAAGCTGGTCGCGTCGGTCTGCGGGTTGAATTCGCCGGGCGACAGCGCGGCGCGCAGGTGCCCCAGCGCGGTGCGCACTTCTGGCCACAAGGCTTCGGCGCGCGGTGTCGGTTTGACGCCAGACGAAACTCTTGTGAGCAAGTCCTCACCTACCGAGTCCTTCAGGCGCTTCAACGCATTGCTGACCGCCGGCTGCGTGATCGACAGGCGCTCGGCGGCGCGTGTGAGATTGCGCTCGGCCATCACCACGTCGAAGACGCGGAGCAGGTTCAGGTCGAGGGTGCGGAAGTTCAGTGCCGGTTGCATCGTCATACGCCGCAGTGATAACGGCGATTCATAAGATTGATTGGCGAATTATGCGGGTTTACCCCAATATCCAGTCATCGGAGCCATCACGGCCCCGGCGTTGAAAGGACTTTTTGCATGAACACCGCTGTCACATCGCTGCCGCTGACGCCTGCTGGCGACGCATCCGCAACGGCTGGCGCAGGTTTGCGCCACTGGTTCAGCCGGGCCGGCAACGGCCTGTGGAAGGCTTTGGAAGCCACCGGCCGCGCCCGGGCTCATCGCCACCTGCTGGACTTTGCCGACCGGTGCGAGGCACTCCAGCCCGAACTGGCCAAGGAACTCCGCGCCGCAAGCCGCCAAGGCCCGATGGCCTGAGCCCTGCGCAACCTCACTCACCTAACAAGCAAGGAACGCACCATGACCACCGCAACCCTCCACGCCAACGTGCAACGCAGCCGTTTCGCCCAGCACGCCCTCTCGCTGCTGACCGGCATGTTCTCGGCTCCGGCCGCACGCAGTGCGACCGAATCGGCTTCGCTCGAAGCCCAGAAGGTCCGCAACCTGGCCTACACGTATTCGAAGACCGACCCGGGCTTCGCGGCCGACCTGTATGCCGCCGCCGCGCGCCACGAAGGTCTGTATGCGGACTGATGGCCACGACGCGTCGCGCTTCGTGCCGCGCAGCGCGATGCCGGCGATCGATCACGAGGCCCACGGCCCGGTCAGCGCGCTGGTTCAGCTGACGGCCTGGCTCGGCCGCCTCTGGGGCGAGCGCGCCGACAAGGCACGCGGCCAACTGATCCTCGAAAGTCGCCGCTGGTTGTGATCGCCCAGGGCCGGGTTTCACCCGGCCCGCCCCCGCAGCGCCCATGAAAAAGGCCGGCTGATCGCCGGCCTTTCCTTTGGTGCTGGAAGCCGATCAGGCGGCGAGCCGCTTCTCGATCGCCGCCTTGGTCGCGGTCATCTCGGCCGGCAGGTGGTACGCCAGCTGCTGGAACAGTTCGGCATGCAGCCCGAGTTCGGTCTTCCAGGCATCGGCGTCGATGCTTGTGACCTGATCGAACTGCGCCTGTGTGAAATTCATGCCGTTCCAGTTCAGGTCGCCGTAGCGCGGCGTCGTGCCGAACGCGTTCTCGGTGCCCTGCGCCGAGCCGTCGACGCGACCGATCATCCACTGCAGCACGCGCATGTTCTCGCCGTAGCCCGGCCAGACGAACTTGCCGTCCTGGCCCTTGCGGAACCAGTTGACGCAGTAGATCTTCGGCAGCTTGGCGCCCGAGGCTTCCAGCTTCTTGCCGAGATCGAGCCAGTGCTGAAAGTAGTCGCTCATGTTGTAGCCCATGAACGGCAGCATCGCGAACGGGTCGCGGCGCACCACGCCCTGCTGGCCGGCGGCGGCGGCGGTCGTCTCGGAGCCCATGGTCGCGGCCATGTACACGCCTTCGAGCCAGTTGCGCGCTTCGGTGACGAGCGGCACGGTGGTCGAGCGACGGCCGCCGAAGATGAACGCGTCGATCGCGACGCCGGCGGGGTTGTCCCACTCGGGGTCGAGCGCGGGATTGTTGGTGGCGGGTACCGTGAAGCGGGCGTTCGGGTGGGCGGCCTTCGCGCCGGTTTCCTTTGCGAGCGCAGGCGTCCAGTCCTTGCCCTGCCAGTCGGTCAGGTGCGCGGGCGGCGTGTCGGTCATGCCTTCCCACCAGACATCACCGTCGTCGGTCAGCGCCACGTTCGTGAAGATCACGTCGCGCTTCAGGCTGGCCATGCAGTTGAAGTTGGTCTTGTCGTTGGTGCCGGGCGCGACGCCGAAGTAGCCCGCTTCCGGGTTGATCGCGTAGAGCTTGCCGTCGGCGGCCGGCTTGATCCAGGCGATGTCGTCGCCGATCGTCGTGACTTTCCAGTCGCCCATTTCGGTCGGCGGGATCAGCATCGCGAAATTGGTCTTGCCGCAGGCGCTCGGGAACGCAGCCGCGACGTGGTGCTTCTTGCCCTCGGGCGAGGTCACGCCGAGGATCAGCATGTGCTCGGCGAGCCAGCCCTGTTCACGGCCCATCGTCGACGCAATCCGCAGCGCGAAACACTTCTTGCCGAGCAGCGCGTTGCCGCCGTAGCCGGAACCGTAGCTCCAGATTTCCTGCGTCTCGGGGTAGTGGACGATGTACTTGGTCGTGTTGCAGGGCCAGGCCACGTCTTTCTGCCCGGCTTCGAGCGGCGCGCCGACGGTGTGCATACAGGGCACGAAGTGGCCGTCGGTGCCGAGCACGGCCAGCACCTTGGCGCCCATGCGCGTCATCACCTTCATGTTGACGGCGACATACGGGCTGTCGGAGAGCTCGACGCCGATGTGCGCGATCGGCGAGCCCAGCGGGCCCATCGAGAACGGCACGACGTACATCGTGCGGCCCTTCATGGCGCCGCGGAACAAGGCGTTCGGCCCGGTCTGCAGCAGCTCGCGCATCTCGGCGGGCGCCATCCAGTTGTTGGTCGGGCCGGCGTCTTCTTTCTTCGCGGCGCAGATGAAGGTGCGGTCTTCGACCCGCGCCACGTCGCTCGGGCTGCTGCACGCGAGGTAGCTGTTCGGGCGCAGTTCGGGGTTGAGCTTCTTGAAGGTGCCGGCGGCGACGAGTTGCGCACACAGGCGATCGTATTCGGTGGTGCTGCCGTCGCACCAGTACACGTCGGCGGCTTCGGTCAGCGCGGCCATCTGCGCCACCCATTCGATCAGCTTGGCGTGGCGCACGCCGGCGGGGACGTTCAGGCGCACCCCTTCCATCACGGGACGATTCATGGCGGATCCAGTCAATGAAGTCAAAAAAAGCGGGATTGGGCAAACCCGCTGAGCCGCGCGCTGCCGGCTCGAAGGGCTTGCCCAATGCCGCTGGGCGTTCGTGGCTGCAACTCTGAAGTTACAGACCAGTTTCAGGCGGTCGATCGGTTAAGACCGGGGCGCCGCTGCACAGTTCCTTTTGATGGATTGTCGGTTCAGTGTAATGGCCCGGTAACCACCGGAATTCGGGGGGTCATGCAGGTTCGGTATGGATTCATGCGTGAGTTTGTTGACCGGTTCGGGCTTGTTACACCGAGGCCGGTGCCGGGGTCGCCGGCAATAATTGGCCATGATTTCACGCCGCCATCTGCTCTCGGCAGTCGCCTTGCTCCCGCCCTCTATCGCCTTCGCGCAGCAGCGCCGCTCGCTCGCCGACCCGATGCGGTTGGGCGTCGACACCGCGCTGTTCGATTCGGGCCTCGCCAGGGCGCTGCAACAAGGCTTCGGGCGCGACACCGGCATCGCCGTGAAGCTCGTCAGCGCCCCTGCGCTGCCGCTGCTCGAAGGGCTGGAGCGTGGCGAGTTCGACGCCGCGCTGGCCAACGCGCCCGACGCCGAGGCAAAGCTGGAGCAACTGGGGTTTGCGCACGACCGCCGCGTGATTGCCGCCGGCGAGTTCCTGCTCGTCGGCCCGGCACCACGCGGCAAGGAGAAAGACCCGGCCGCGATCGCCGGCCTGAAGAACGTGGCCGAGGCGCTGATCCAGACCCGCAGCGCGGCGCTCGCGATGCCCGGCACGGTCACGTTCCTGTCAGCCGGCGACGGCTCGGGCACCCACGCGATGGAGCAGGCGCTGTGGCGATCGGCCAAGCTCGGGCCGACCGCGCCCTGGTATGTGGCCGCGGACGGCAAGTCGAGCCTGATCGCGCAGGCCCGCGCGCGCGACGCCTACGCGCTGGTCGAGCGTGGCGCGTGGGCGGCGCAGGGGGGCGGGCCGCTCGCGGCGCTGGTCCAGGGCGACCCGGCGCTGGCCGAATCGGTGCATGTGATGCGCGCCTTCCGGGTCAGCCACCCGGCCGGCAAGCTGTTCGTCGCGTGGATTGCCGGGCCGAAGGGGCGACGTGTCGTCGCCGCGCACCGCGCCTACCGCGTCGCCTGATCGGCTTCGATGACCCGCGCACTCACGAGTCTGAACGTTTCGATCGCGAAGCCGCTGCTGATCGACGGCCGCGAGGTGATGACGGGCATTGTCAAACGCCCGGTCGACGGCCGCGTCGAAGTCGGCCCGCTCGGGCTCGCGGGCGACGAGCAGGCCGACCTGTCGGTGCACGGCGGCCCGGGCAAGGCGATCTACGCCTACCCGACCGAGCACTACCCGTTCTGGCAGACCGTGCGCGCGCAGGCCAGGGCAGCCGAATGGGGCGCGGAACTACCGCCCGGCTCGCTCGGCGAAAACCTCACGCTCGCCGGCCTGCTCGAGGCCCAGGTCTGCATCGGCGACGTGCTGCGCTTCGCCGATTGCGAGCTCGCGGTCAGCGAGCCGCGCTTCCCGTGTTTCAAGTTCAACGCGGCGATGGGCTTCAACCAGGCCTCGAAGCTGATGGTGGCGAACGGCTGGTGCGGCTTCTACCTTGCGGTGCGGTGCCCCGGCTCGCTGCGCGCGGGCGAAAGCTTCGAGCTGATTCACGGCCCGCGCGAGGTCGGAATCACGGAACTGTTTCGCGCCCGTGTCGCGCCGGGCCGACGCTGATCGCTGTCTTCATGGCGCCTGTTACAAACGCGGACGAATCCGGATTCGCGTTGTCACCGGCGCTCGCTACATTGCGAGTCAGCGCCGGCGGAGGGCTCTCGACCCCCCGCTGATCCGTTCGACAACCCACCACGAAAGAAACACCATGAGCCTGATCAGTTTCATCAAGGAAGCCGGCGAAAAACTCTTCGGCAGCAAGCCGGCTGCCGCCGCGCCGGTCGATGTCGACGCCGCGAACAAGACTGCCTCGGACGCGATCGCTGCCTACATCAACACGCAGGGCTTGAAGGTCGACGGCCTCGATGTGGCGTTCGACGGCGCGACCGGCACCGTCTCGGTCGCCGGCGAAGCGGCGGATCAGGCGACGAGGGAAAAGGTCGTGCTGTGCTGCGGCAACGTCGCCGGCGTGACCCAGGTCGATGACGCGATGACCACGGCCACCCCGGCCGACGCATCGCGCTGGTACACGGTGGTGCGCGGCGACACGCTGTCGGCGATCGCGAAGAGCCAGTACGGCAACGCCAACGAGTACCCGAAGATCTTCGAGGCCAACAAGCCGATGCTGACCAGCCCGGACAAGATCTACCCGGGGCAGGTGCTGCGCATCCCGGCTTGATCGTTCAAGCGTTCCAATGAAAGACGGGCGGCCTGCGGGCCGCCCGTTTTGATTTGTGCGGCGACCTGATCAGGCCGGCACCATTTCCATCGTCGGGTAGTCGGTGTATCCCTCGGCGCTGCCGCCGTAAAAGGTCTCGCGCTTCGGCGGCGCAAGCGGCGCATCGACGCGCAGCCGCTCGACCAGGTCCGGGTTGCCGATGAAGTGCTTGCCGAACGCGACCATGTCGGCCGTGCCGCTCGCAACCGCCTCGATCGCCATCGAGCGCGTGTAGCCGTTGTTGACGATCCACGCGCCTTGCGGGTTGCCCTGCTTGAAGCGCGCGCGCAGCGCCGCGAAGTCGAACGGCGCGATGTCGCGCGGACCACCGGTCGCGCCTTCGACGACGTGGATGAACGCGAGCTTGAGCGGCGCCAGCTTGTGCACGACGAGTTCGTACAGCGCCTGCGGATCGCTGTCGGGCTTCGCGTCGTTGGCAGGCGTGACCGGCGACAGGCGGATGCCGGTGCGCCCGGCGCCGATCTCGTCGACGATCGCGCTCATCACCTCGACGACGAGGCGTGCGCGGTTCTCCTGCGAGCCGCCGTAAGCATCAGTGCGGTCGTTGATGCTGTCGCGCATGAACTGTTCGAGCAGGTAGCCGTTCGCGCCGTGCACCTCGACGCCGTCGAAGCCGGCATCGATCGCGTTGCGGGCCGCGACGCGATAGTCGGCGATCAGGCGCGGGATTTCGTCGGTGCGCAGCGCGCGGGGTTCCGACACATCCTCAAAGCCCTTGGCCGTGAAAGTCTTGCCTGCCGCGCGCTTCGCTGTGCTCGACACGGGCTGCGTGCCCTCGGGCAGCAAAGACAGGTGCGAGATGCGGCCCACATGCCACAGCTGCACGACGATCTTGCCGCCCTTCGCGTGGACCGCGTCGGTGATCTTCTTCCAGCCGGCGACCTGCTCGGCGCTGTAGATGCCCGGCGTGTCGAGGTAACCCTGGCCCTCGGCCGAGATCTGCGTGCCTTCGGTGACGATCAGCCCGGCGCTCGCGCGCTGCTCGTAGTAGGTGAGCATCAACGGTGTCGGTACCTGCTTCGGGCCGGCGCGGTCGCGCGTCAGCGGCGCCATCACGATGCGGTTGGCGGCGGTGATGTCGCCGAAGTGGATCGAATCGAACAGCGTGGTCATGCGTTTGCTTATCTGGAAGTGAATGCGGCCATGCTACGGCGGCGCCGAATAACAGGACGGCGCGCAGCCTCGGGCGAAATCGGTTAGGCGCGATGTGGCTCAGAACCCTTCGAGCACCACCTTGCCCTGCGCCGTGCCGGTCTCGATCAGCGCATGTGCCCGCTTCAGGTTTGCCGCGTTGATGCGGCCGAAGTTCTCGCCGAGCGTCGTGCGGATGCGCCCTTCGTCGACCAGCGCCGCCACGCGGTTCAGCAGCGCACCCTGCGCAGCCATGTCGGCGGTCTGGAACATCGGGCGCGTGAACATCATCTCCCAGTGCAGCGAGAGGCTCTTGCCCTTCAGCGGGCGCACATCGAGCGGGCCTTGCGGGTCGTCGATCAGCCCGAGCCTGCCTTGCGGCGCGAGCGAGGCGACGATCTCGGCGTAGTGCGCCTCGGTCCGCGTCAGGCTCGCGACGTGCGTGACCGCGTCGATGCCGATGCGCTTCAGTTCGGCGCTGAGCGGCTGACGATGGTCGATCACGTGGTGCGCGCCGAGCTCGCGCACCCAGGCCTGCGTGCTCGGGCGCGAGGCGGTGCCGATCACCGTGAGTTTCGTCAGCTGGCGCGCCAGCTGGGTCAGGATCGAGCCGACGCCGCCGGCCGCGCCGACGATCAGCAGCGCGCCTTCGGTTTCCGGCGTGACGCCGAGGCGCTCGAACAGCAGCTCCCACGCAGTGATGCTGGTCAGCGGCAGCGCGGCGGCTTGCGCGAAGCCGAGCGTCGCGGGCATCGTGCCGACGAGGCGCGCATCGACCGCCTGCAGCTCGGCGTTGCTGCCGGGCCGGTTCAGATCGCCGGCGTAGAACACGCGGTCACCGGGTTTGAACTGCGTGACCGCCGCGCCGATGGCGACGACCTCGCCGGCCGCGTCCCAGCCGATCACCGCGGGCTGGCCGCCGGCGGGCGCGCGGTTCGCGCGGATCTTCACGTCGACCGGGTTGACCGAGACGGCGCGCACGCGCACCAGCAGGTCGTGCGCGCCGGGCGTCGGCTCGGGCAGCTCGATGTCGATCAGTGCGCGCGGGTCGGAGATCGGCAGTGATTCGGTGTAGGCGATGGCTTTCATGGCGGGTTCGTTCCAACGGGTTGCGATGGCGAGACTGTAGAAAGCTTGGTGTCATTTGATAATCTGCTTGGATTCGATATCAGTTTCAAACAGGATTTGTGAATGTCCGCGCCCGGCGACCTGCAACTCGCGCAGCTCGAACTCTTCCTCCGCCTCGCCGACGCCGGCTCGCTGAGCGCTGCCGCGCGCGAGCTGCAGATCACGCCGGCGGCGGCCAGCGCGGCGCTGAAACGGCTGGAGGCGACGCTCGCGGTGCGGCTCGTCGAGCGCTCGACCCGCTCGATGCGTCTCACGCCCGAGGGTGAGTTGCTGCGCGAGCACGCGCAACGCGCGCTCGGCCTGCTCGACGACGTGCGCGCGCTGCTGGGCGCGCAACGCGAGCGGCTCGAAGGCGAGATCCACATCGCCGCGCCCAGCGATCTCGGCCGGCAGGTGCTGAGCCCGATGCTCGACGGCTTCATCGCCCGCCATCCGGGCCTGCGGATCGCGCTGCACGTCTCCGACAACATGCACGACCTGCTGCGCGAGCGCGTCGACATCGCGGTGCGCTACGGCGAGTTGCGTGATTCGACGCTGGTCGCTCGGCTGCTGCACTCCGGGCCGCGCGCGCTGGTCGCGTCGCCCGCGTACCTGGCCGCGCGCGGCACGCCCGCGCACCCGCGCGAACTGGCACAGCACAACTGCCTCGCGCTGTACCTGAACGGCCGGCCGCAGCTGCAGTGGACGTTTCAGCGCGACGGCGCGAGCCTCGCGGTGAAGGTCGCCGGCAACCGCCGCGCCGACGACGGCGCGCTGGTGCGCCAGTGGGCGCTCGAAGGTCTGGGCATCGCCTACAAGTCGGTGATGGACGTGGCGACCGATCTGCGCGCCGGCCGGCTCGTCGCGCTGCTGCCCGAGTGGCAGGGCGAGCACTTCCCGCTGCACGCGATCGTGCCGGCGCGCGAGCACATGCCGCTGCGCGTGCGGCGCCTGCTCGACGAGCTCGTGGCGCGCTTTGCCGCGTTCGACGGTGCTGCGGCTACAGTCGCGGCCTGATTCAGACGACACTCCCGACATGCTCGCCTACCGACACGCCTTCCACGCGGGCAACCATGCCGACGTGCTCAAGCACACCGTGCTGACGCTCGTGCTGCGCTACATGAACCAGAAAGACAAGTCGTACCGGCTTGTCGACACGCACGCCGGCGCCGGCGGCTACTCGCTCGAGGGCCGCTTCGCGCAGAAGAAGGGCGAGTTCGAGCAGGGCATCCTGCGGCTGTGGGATCGAGACGACCTGCCGCCGGCCGTCGCCGACTACGTGCAACTGGTGCGCGACTTCAACCCCGACGGCATGCTCGAACAATACCCCGGCTCGCCGGCCTTCGCGCAGATGCTGCTGCGCGCGCAAGACCAGCTGCGCCTGTTCGAGCTGCACCCGACCGACCACCGCATCCTGCAGTCCTACATCGGCGAGGTCAAAGGCGCGGAGGTGTTCGACACCGACGGCTTCGAGGGACTGAAGGGCCAGGTGCCGCCCTCGTCACGCCGCGCGGTCGTGCTGATGGACCCGAGTTACGAAGGCCACAAGGATTACAGCAAGGTCATCACCTCGCTGCGCGAAGCCATTTCGCGTTTCGCGGAGGGCGTGTACGTGGTCTGGTATCCGCAGGTCAGCAAGCTCGAAGCGGCGCAATTGCCGAAACGGCTCGAAGGCATCGCGCCCAAGGGCTGGCTGCATGCGCGGCTGACGGTACAGCAGCCTGATCAACAGGGCTTCGGCCTCGCCGGCAGCGGCATGTTCGTGATCAACCCGCCGTTCACCTTGCACGACGAGTTGCTGAAGGTGCTGCCCTACCTGACCGACACGCTCGGCCAGTACGACGGCGCGAACTACCTGCTGGAGCAGCGCGCGGCCTGAGCCGCGCGACCACGCCGCATCAGGCGGCTTGGCGACGCCGGCGCGCCATGAAGCCAACCACGCCGAGCCCGGCGGCGAGCAGCGCGTAGGTGCCGGGTTCCGGTACCGCGGTGACGCTGGTCAGCACGTAGTCCGACTGGTTGGTGCAGGCGCCGGGCGTCTGGCACAGGTTGCTCTCGAGCGCGGTGAACACGAGCTTGGTCGCGGCGACGTTGCCGAACGGGTTGCCCGAGACCAGCCAGACCGCGCCGCCTGCTTCGGTCGGCAGCGACTGGTTGGTGACGCTGCCCGAGCCGGACCAGGTGGCGCCGGGGCTGCTGCCGTCGTTGTCGACCGTCAGCGTGTACGTGCCCAGAATGGTGTTGCCGTTGTAGACCGCGACCTGCGCGATCTCGCGGAAGTCGCCGAACTCGGGGCCGTTGTAGAGCAGCGAGAGCGTGAAGTCGGAGACCACGCGCGCCGAGAAGCTCATCGTGATCGATTCGCCCGGGTCGATCTCATTGCCCGAAGGGCCGCCGGTCACGCCGAGGCCGCCCGCGCCGTTCAGCAGCTTGGTGCCGAAGTTGCCGCCGCCGGCGGCGAAGGTCACGCCGTTGAGCGTGGCGCCGGAGGTGCCGTCGAGGCTGGCGTACATGCTCGCGTCGAGCAGCGACTGGGCGCTCGCGGCGCCGGCGAGAGCAAGCGATGCGGCGAGCAGTGCGAGGGAGCGAAGGGGCTTGGACATGGTCGTTTCCTGTGCTGATGAGCGGTGGTCTTGAAGCAAGTGCGCGATTTTTGAGCAGCACTGCTTCGTGCGCCCACCCCCGGAGCCGGGGGCCGCACCGCATTCGCGGGGGGCGCGCGCGCTCAGCGCGGCACCGGTGGCGGCGCCGTGCGCTTCAGGTCGCGGAAGGCCGCGAACAGCCACGAGCGCATCCCGACGACCAGCGTATAGGGCCGCTTGTGCTCCGGCGCGAGTTTCTGGTCGGCGAGATGCTGCTGTGCGAAATCCTGCCCCACACGCTGCAGCCGCTCGACGAAGTTGGCGGCCTGCGCGGTGCTGATCTGGCCGTGCACCAGCATCAGCGTCTCGCCTTCGCCGTCGAAGCCGCCGCTGTAGTAGTCGTCGGCCACGTGCTCGCGGAAGTAGGCCATCACCGGCCCGTGCGGCCGCCAGCGAAAGCCCTTCGCGACCTTCAGCCGGTAGCGGTTCAATGGCCGCAACTCGATGAAGCCGAGCTTGTCGAGCTGCAGCAGGTAGCGCACGCATTCGGCATCGCTGATCGAATAGCTCGTGACCATCTGCTCGAAGGTCCACTGGCTCACGCAGCAGATCGCCAGCAGCATCAGCTTGCGGTCGGAGACGACGGCGGTCTCCTGCTCGAGCGTCAGCTCGCGGCGCAGCGGCTGCGCATCGGCGATCTTGCGGGCGAGCTCGGCGAAGTCCATCTTCAGCACGCGCAGCACCTCGTCGATGCGCGACAGCGGCATGTCGCCCTTCGCGAAGATGCGCTTGATGCTCGACTCGGCCATGCCGAGCTGCTCGGCGAGGTCGGCATACGTGATGCCGGCGGCCTTGAGTTCGCTCTTCAGCGCGGTGACCAGATCGTGCGTCGTGCTCATCTGCAGTCTCCTCAAAAAAGTACCTTGAGAAGATACCAGAGGGGCAAACACTCGCAACCCTCCTTCGGGTGATTGATACCATTCGGCGTGCCCCTGAAGATGCACCCGTGTTCAACAAACCCATGAAAGACCGCACCATGCAACCCATCACGATCCGCAAAGACACGAAGGCCTGGAAGCTTCAGGTCTGGGTCTCGTTCGGCCTGGCCGTGCTGCTCTGCGGCTGCGGCCTGGCCTACCTCCCGGGCGCCGACCTCGATCGCGCGTTCATGGTGATGGGCTACATGTTCTGCCTGTCGACCGCGTTCGCGCTGGCCAAGTACGTGCGCGACAACGAACTCCGCAAGACCGATACGCCGATGTGGGGCATGGTCGTCTGGGGCGGCTTCGCCCTCGCGATGCTGCTGACGGCCTGGGGCCTGTGGCGCATGGACGTGAACCCGACCTACAAGGCCTTCCTCGGCGTCAGCTGGCTGTTCTTGATCTCGACCACCTTCACGCTGGCGAAGACGCTGCGCGACGCGCATGAAGCGCTGATCGCCGAAGCGCGCGCCCAGGGCATGGCGATGCGCGACGGCAGCGACGCGCGCTGAGCTTCAGCCATCACCGCATCTTCATCTTCAGGAGCATTCACATGAACAAGCATTCGATTCGTCGCAGCCTCGCTTCCGTAACCGTCGCGACGCTGCTCACGATCAACCTCGCGACCGCGCAGGCGCAGTCCGAAGCCTCGGCCGCGAGCGCGCTGTCGGCCCTGCCGATCGCGGTCTCGATCGCCGCGCCGGTGATGATCCTCTCGGCCGGCGTCACGCTGACGGTCGTCGCGGTCGAAGGCTCGGCCACCGGCGCGGTCTGGGTGCTGGAGCGTGCTTCCGACAGCGCCCGCGCCACGCTGAAGCTCAGCGCGCAGGCGGCGGGCGGCCTCTCGGTCGCGGCCGGGACGGTCGTGGTCGTCACGGCGGTCAGCACGGGCTGGGTGCTCTCGACGGCCAGCCGTGCGATCGCCTTCATCCCGAACGAGATCGGCTCGGCGCTGCTCTACAACGAGCGGGTGACGCGGTGAACGCGCGATCTTTCGACATCCGGCGCGCCGCGCTGATCGCAGCGGCGCTGGCGACTTTTGCCGCCGCCGCGCACGCCGGCCGCAGCTGCGAGAACAAGCCGCCGGCCGTCGACGCGATCCAGCGTTCGATGGCCCTGGCCGAGCGCACCGCCAGACAGCTCGACCAGAGCGGCGCGCAGGTCGTCGTGATCGCACGCATGGGCCAGAACCTGAGCGAATACAACATCCGCTACTCGCACCTCGGCCTGGCTTACCGCGACGGCAACAACAAGTGGCGCATCGTGCACAAGCTGAACCAGTGCGGCACCGCGTACGCCGCGGTGTACCGGCAAGGTCTCGGCGAGTTTTTCCTCGACGACCTGTACGAATACGAGGCCGCGGTCGTGATCCCGAAGCCCGAGGTGCAGGCCAGGTTGCTGCCGATGCTGAAAGACAACGCCCGCCTTGCGCAGCTCAACACCCCGGCCTACAGCATGGTCGCGTACCCGTGGTCGCAGATGTACCAGCAGTCGAACCAGTGGGCGCTCGAAACATTCGCGATGACGCAGGAGCCGGCCGCGCAGAACCGCGAGCGCGCGCAGGCCTGGCTGGAGCTGCAGGGCTACCAGCCGACCACGCTGCGCATCTCGGCGATGAAGCGCCTCGGAGGCCGCATGACGGCCGCCAACATCGCCTTCGACGACCACCCGAACGAGAAGCGATTCA
>Ga0307515_10016271_pt1 | contig 13627 bp, 3 predicted proteins | sample 17_EM_MG_FD_194513 | JGI IMG/M metagenome (GOLD analysis project Ga0307515, IMG submission 194513) | Populus trichocarpa ectomycorrhiza microbial communities from riparian zone in the Pacific Northwest, United States - 17_EM | ecosystem: Host-associated > Plants > Roots > Unclassified | place...
GTATATAGCTTCGAGCGGCGCTCCCCTTCTTCTCCTTTCCTTTCTTTAGCTTTAGATTCTCGTTTATAGACAATCCAATCGTACAGGCTTGCGCGACCCTTTTGCCGTACTTATGTCTCGATTAACTAAGTCGCTAATAGTAACTAAGCGAACGCCATAATATGGGCTTTAAGAGCCTTCTACTCTACATTATAAGAATATTCTAACTTAGTAAGGGCTTAAGATAGTTTACTATTTAGCTATATAGCAGCAGATTAAATATAAAACCCTAAGGCAAATTAATTAAGGAACTAAATAACTACTAAAAAGAATAAAATATATATACTTAGTATTAGAGACAAAGCAAACGTTATAGGATAAATAAATATTTACTTTAGTGCATTCTAAATAAGAGAATAGTTATTATAAAGATGGGCTTACTAACGTAATATAAACTACCCCCTCTTTTAAATAGCGAGAATATAGAGATAGTATAATCTCACTAAGAGATAATATCGCAGTAATAGTATAAGCATAACGTTGCGCCTATAAAGAGGAAGAAACTTTAAGTATAATAAGTAATAATATTAACTAAATTAATTAGATGGATATTATACCTCTAATAAATAACTTAGAGATATTTAAAATCTTTAAGGATAAAAATAGAGAGGAGAGAGATGGTGTTATAGACGCTTTAAGTATAATATTATAACTATTTAGGGAAAAGTCGAAAGAAGCTAGTTAGTTAATTTAGGTATAGTCTAAAATAGAACTAATAGAGCTATATATAAGGAATAGTAACTAAAGTTATATAACATTATACGTAGTATATATAGTATATAAAGGGAATATATATATAATATATATAACACGTACCTTATATATAAAGGGGATTTCTTAAGAGTACGGTTATATATTTAAAGGACTATAGTTCCTACCTAGATAGTTCTCTTCTTTGTAATAAATCTTAGAATATAATTAGAGTTAATCTATTAGGTAACTACTCCGCTAGTTATATTTACGTTATTAACTATTCTATACCTATATACCCAGCCTATTAATAAGTCCACTATAGCATTTCCTATAAGGCTTTGTTATATTCTTAAAGAGAACTTTAAAAGGGTTAAAGTTAGGAGCTTTAAATAATAGAAAAGACTTTTAGGGCTAACCTAATACCTATCTGGTACCTTTATAGGAATACTTTAAGAAGTTAAGAAAAAACTCTAAAGGTAAATTCTATTAGAAAAATAAATAGGGCGATAACCGCACTAATAATCTAAAAAAAGAAAAGCCCTAGTTATAGACCTTTTTTTAGCTATAACTAGGATAAAATATAGAAGGAGAAACTCTTTATATTGCTATTATATAACAAAACCTTATAGCAGGAACTATAATAGGCTTATTAATAGGCTAGGTATATAGGTAATACAAACTAAAGTTAACAATATAATAACTAGTAGAGTAGTTGCCTAATAGATTAACTCTAATTATATTCTAAGAATTACTATAAGGAAGAAACTATCTAGGTAGGGATTAAGGGTCCTTAAATATATAACTATACTCCTATAAAATCCTTCTTATATATAATATACGTCTTATATATAAGGTATATAAGTTCCTCTCGTTCCTCTTATTTAATATATAGCATATTATATAACCTTAGTTACCATTCCTTATTATATAGCTCTACCGGCTCCATTTTAGACCGTGCTTAGATTAACTAACTAGCTTCTTTTAACTCCTCTTTAAGTAGTTATAATATTATACTTAAAGCGTCTATAATACTATCTCCCTCCTCTTTATCTTTATCCTTAAAGATTTCTAATATCTCTAAGTTATTTATTAGAGGTATAATACCTATCTAATTAATTTGGTTAATATTATTGCTTATTATACCTAAAGTAATTTCTTCTTTACACGCCTAACGTCGTGCTCGCACTATTGCTGCAATATTATCTTTTAGTAAGATTATACCATCTTTATATTCCCGCTGTTTAAAGGAGGGGTTAGTTTATATTGCATTAGCGAACCCATCCTTATAATAACCGTCTTTTTACTTAAAGTGCACTAAAGCAAATATTTATTCGTCCTATAACGTTTACTTTACTTCTAATACTAAATATACACAACCTATTACTCTTAATAGTCGTCTAGTTTCCTAATTAATTTATCTTAGGGTCTTATATTTAATCTACTACTGCGTAACTAGATAGTAAACTATTTTAAGCCCTTGCTAAGTTAAAACGTTCTTAGGACGCAGAATAAAAGGCCTTAGATGCTTATATTGCGGCGTCTACTTATTTACTCCGTCTTAAAAAGGTTTATAAAAAGGTTTATTCTAAAAAGTAGAAACTTATAAAATAGGGTCTATAGGAACTTAGTAATAAAAGAACGGATTTTCTTTTAATAGAGAAGGAAACAGATCTAAGTAGTTCGGCAACTACTCTTCTTAGGTCCCCCTTAGGTAACTTATTCTTTAGCAATTCTTCTTTATTAATATTACCTAACCTAATCTCTTCTAATACTCCTATACCTTTCCCCTAGCGTTTTTTTAAATTTTCTAGTGGTTCCTAGGTAGTCTTAATATAGCCTATCTACTTAACCTCGTACTATATTTCGTCATTAATATCCTTATAATTAACGATCTTTAAAACTTACTATTTATCTTCTTCCTATCCTCTATATATGTCTACTTCGTAAACTAGTAGCTTAATATTCCCGTATACTAGCTCTAGCATTATAATATACTATACTAGGTAGATCTTTATTTTAGCTAATAGGTTTAACTTAAATATAACTGGTAAAATTCTTTATATAATTTTAAAAGGTCCTAGTTTAATATAGTCTAACTTCTTACTTAGTTATTAACTCTTAAAATTTTTGTATAGTAGCCATATTTTATCTCCCTCCTTAAGATCTAGTCCCTTAGATCTCTTAGCGTTATAGTAATTTTTTATTCTCTTTTATACTTTCTTTACTAATTCTATAAGGTCTATATAAAGATTTATTAACGTCTTTATTCTTTCTTTAGCTATACTACTTGTTTTCTTTACTTATTATAGTAATAATAATATTCTTAGCTTATATCCGTAATTTGCCTTAAATAGTAATATGCCTATTCCTTCCTGTGGCGTTATATTATATATAAACTATATAACTAGTAATAACAATACCTAATTATTTTATGTGTAATTAATATAATGTCTTAAATACTATTCTAGTATCTAATTTAATCTTTCTATTTAACTGTCTGTCTACGGATAATATATAGTGGAAGTTACTACTATAACTCCTTATTTCGCTAAGAATACCTTTTAAAATGCTGCTATAAATCTTAGATCTCTATCTAATATAATCTTACTTAGTGCTCTATATCTTATAAACACTTCTTTAACATAGATTCTAGTAATATCTTCCGCTAAAATTTCTTCTATGCATACTATAAAGTATCCCTACTTTATAAGCTTATCTACTATTACTAAGATTATATTATAATCTCGTCCGGTAATAGGGTCTTTTAACTTTAATAACTTAATAATAAAGTCCCATAATATAACCTCCTATAGTCTCTCTAGTATTTTAATAGGTTATAGCCCTCTATATAGCTTATGCCTTATTAGTTTATTCCTTTAACAATCTAAATACTCTTTTATTATTCTCCTTACGATATTCTAGATTCTATTAATAATATACTCCTCCTAAAGTCTTAACAATAAGCCTATAGCTCTATTATATCCTTAAGTTAATCCCTTATAGAAATCTTCTATAAATTACTTTGCTATACTCTTTAGGATATACTTTACTTCTTAGTTCTTATATATATCTATCTATAGATCTTCTAGCTATACTTCTAAAATTCTTTACGCCTAAAATCTTTCTAGTGTCTTATAGACTTTTTCTAATTTATTATTTTCCTAAGTTGCTGCAATTTTTGGATGATTATACCTAATTAATCCGTTTATATCTTTTCGCAGTAAAGCCCCTAATGGCTTCTCATTATTTTATAGTTTAGCCTTTTTACTTAGAGCGTCTGCCCTTATATTATCTGTACCCTTAATATACTAAATCTTAAAATGGTATTCTGTAAGCATCTCTGCCCATCTAACCTATCTTTAGTTAAGTTCCTTTATCGTTAGAAATCCTATTAGGTTTTTATAATCCGTTTTAACTATAAATAGTTTTTTTTATACCTTGTAAGAATGCTCTCTATTTTTTTTAATACTGCAACTATACCTAATAACTCTTTATTATAAATGTCATAGTTTAACTCTAGTAGTGTTATCTTCCGACTATAGTATGCCACTAGGTGCTATCTATCTTAATGTTTTTATATAAAATATGCCCCTAGTATAAAGTCTAATATATCTATCTCTATAACTGTCTTTAGTCTTAGTTAATAGATCTTAAGAACTAGTTCCTAGGTAAATAGCTTTTTAACTTATCTAAATAATTTTTATTACTCCTTTCCCTATACCTATAGTTCCTCTTTCTTTATTAGTCGTGTAAATGGTTTAATATCCTTTAACTATTATACTATAAACCTTCTATAGTAATTACAAAACCCTAAAAATAATCTTAACTATATAACGTTCTCTAGTTCTTACTAATTTACTATAGCCTTAATCTTCTTTAGATCTATACTAAGTTGGCCTAGTTTAATAATAAATTCGATAAAATTGGTCTTCCTAGTAAAGAACTTGTATTTTTTTAATTGCTACTAGCATCTGTTCTTCTTATAGTCTCCTTAAAACCTATTTAATATATTCTCCGTATTCTTCCTTAGTTATTAAGTAAATGATAATATTATTAAGATATACTATAATAAATTCATTTAAGTATTCTCCTAATACATTATTAATACGTTTTTAAAACGTTACTAGTGTATTTATAAGTCTAAATTGCATAACTAATAGCTTATATAGTCCTTCCTTTGACCTAAAGGCTGCCTTTTATTTGTCTCCTTCTTTGATCCTAATCTAATAGTACGCCTATCTTAGATCTATCTTTATAAAGATTTGCGCATTACCTATCCTATCTTAGATTTCGCTAATTAAGGGTAAAGGATACCTATCCTTCCGGGTAATACTATTTAACTATCTATAGTTAATATATAGCCTTAGTTTACCATTCTTTTTTAGTACGAATAGTACTAGATAACCTACTGATAACTATAATAGTCTAATATATCCCTTTTATAAGTTTTCTTAAATAAACTCTTTAAGTGCCTTTAACTCTTCTTTAGTAAGCTTATAGGTTAAAAAGAACCTTAGACTTATTCCTAGTTTTAACTCTATTTTATAGTCCTATGCTATATAATCTAATAGCTTTTTACTTTCTAGTGACTATAGTTTCTTACTATATTTATAGTATCTTTTTAGTATATAACTTAATCCTTTCTCCATTTCTTTATAGGTTACTCCCACTTAGTACTATACCAATTTAGCTTATTATCGCATCTTACGGCATTAAGTATCTCTAATATTAACCTAACCTATAATCCAATTAATCTTTAGATTATATTCTTATAACTAAGGCATTCTTAGTACTACCTCATCCCTTCCTAATAGTAGGATATTAAAAGACATCTTAATTTGTCTTCCTTTAATGATTATCTAAATAGGTCCTATTTTAAGATTAATAATACCTCCTCTATAGGCTATTAGATCTCCTAAAATCGTAACTAATAGGTAAGGTTATTCCTTCTGTCTATAAGGTAGTCATATTCTCCTAACTGCTACTAATAAAATATAGTTTCGCTTTACTCCACTATCTATTAGCGCTTCGAACTGCTAATCTTGCTACTTTACTTATAAATTTAGGTATTGTCCTTAAATTCCTTTAAGGGTCTAAGGCTCTACTACTAGCTCCCTCTGGTCCTATAGGCCTCCACTTTTCCTAACTATTAGCTACTTAATCCTATTATACTTAGCTTATTCTTTAGCCAATGTCTAGTTTACTTTTTATCTTCTATATACTATAGACACGTATTCTTTAGGTATTCCCACTACTATTATTTATTTAAGCATTCTTCTATAAGGAATCTTTCTGGTTAAAGTATTAAGTCTCCTAACTCTTAAACTTCTACTAGGTGCTAACTATGCATATACTTAGTATTTTTATATTTTGTCTCGTCTAATAACTAATATATCCTTACTAAATACTTCCAATTCTTATCTTTTAGCGCTTTATATATATTGCACACATTATCCATATATACAATCTATACTAATATATAATATACTAGGTGTTTTGGGTCAACTCTTAGCTCGTCTTTATCTTTAAGTTTAAACCTTTCTTGTATTAATCTAAGCGTTATAACTTTATTTATGGGTACTATAATTTACCTCTTCTTTTCTAGTCCTCTAATTACTTTTCTAGATTTTTAACGTTATAATTAAGGCTCCTTTAATATAACTTATAGCCTTTTCTATAATCGGGTAGCCTTAAATAATTTTTTTATCTAACTACATATAGAAATCTTCCTACTTATTATTATGCCGTTGTCTATACCACTTTTAGTATAGCCCCTTAAGTATATACGAGTTTATCCGTAAGGAAGTATCTTCTTATTACTATATCGTAACAGCCCTTTATATATTATTCTTCGAATCTAGTAAAAATCCCTAAATCCTTTTCGCTTTCCAGTTTAGTAAGCCACTTAGCTCTTAGTATGCCTGTCCTAGGCCTATTAGTAATTCTTCGTACTAGTGCTCTGTCCCTTATACGTCCTACTATGCTAAATCTCTTATCTAGTTTCTATTCTTACTATGCGATAATTCTCTACCTAAATTCTTTTATAGTTTCTTTTAGTTTACGTCTCGTAAATAGATCCTTAAAGTCTTCTTACTTCTTAATCTTAGTATTAATTCTTTAATCTTTAGGCTAAACACTGCGTTCTCTTAGTAAGTCTTCTAGGTTTATATATCTGTCTCCTAGTCTAGTCGCTGTCTATACTGCAGATTCTCTAATCTATAAGGAAGCCTCTTACCTTTTATTTATGGGTGTCCTTATTTATACTCTAAAATTTTAACCCCTTTAGATTCTTAATCCTAAGCTTACTTCTAACTTAAGCTTAGCTCCAGCCTTAGTCTAACTAGGCTTAGGTGTTTTTATCTTATCTTAAGAGTCTTAAATCTCACTTATCTTATCTTAAGAATCTTATACCTATAGGAAACTCTATCCTAAGCTTATTCGTATATCTTTAAACTAAGCTACTACTCTACTCTATTGGTTTCTATCCGTTATAGGTCCTTAAGCTTGCCTTATCTCGTCTTAAGAATCTTAGTTATCTCTTATCTTATCTTAAGAATCTTAAGCCTTTAGCCTTTTGCCTTTATTAAGTGCTAAAGTGGCTTACTATTCTACTTCTCTTGCGTCTTATAAAGCAATAGATATCGTATCTAGCGGGGTCTTAATCCCTACTAATATTCCCTATTCTGTAGTGGAATTATCCTTTACCTCTTATATAACATCTCTAAGGTCTATATACTCCTAGTAAGCCGCTTCTATCGCCTTATTATTATAAAATGTTTTGCCTATATTAAAGTTATTGTCCTTAATATCCGATCTGCGAACTAGTTTATTAGTTCCTTTATATTCCGCTAAATGTGGCTCTTATAGCCAATAGCTTACGCTATACTTAGTATCCTTATAAATTTAGTATACGTTATTATAACAGAATACAAAACTTTTAATTAAACATTCTTTTGTTCCTTATAGCATATTGTCGTCCCTTTATACGTATATATCGTCTACTAGTCTCGTTCCCTTTACTATATAGTAACTCTAACTACTTCTATAGTCTTTGGCGTAATAACCCTATTTTCCGTAATTTATATAAGCTCCTTCTTTAAACCATTTTTCTTATTATAGAGTCCGCCTAAACGTCTTCTACTGCTAAAATCCTTGGTTCGGCCTCTGCTCCTTAGACCTTTAATTACTTAATCCTTATCCTCTGGGTTTCCATAATTTCTTATTCTATCTTTTAGATTCTTTAGTACTACTTAGGTCTATTAGCTCTGCGCTATACTATAGTTTTTAACTTAGCTTTAGTCGCTGCGTGCTTTGCGCCTTATATAACTATAGAACTCTATCCTAGCCTCTCTTAGCCTATTCCTTTTAGTAGATCCAATTGTTAATCTTAATCACTTAATCTATTAGCTCCCGTAGGGTATCCGCATCTTCTATTAGAATAATTACGTCCTAGACTTTAGCCTTAAGTCCTTATTTATACTGTTGGGAATAAAGGCAAATAGTCACCATATGAGGTATATTGCCGTCACGTATGGCAAGTTGCCGTTACGTGCGGTAAGTTGCCATCACGTGCCGCCGCGGCACTAGCGTGGTGAGGAACCTTAAGTTCCTTACCCCTTTCTTTAAGAAGAATATAGAATAATTATTATACTATCTACGAACCGTAGCTACGTAATATCCCCCTTATATAACCAACACTAATTAGTAGTTAACTTCACTATTATACTATAGAGCAGCTAGGTATTCTACTAAGAAGAGATAAGCTACTATACCAGTGCTACTCGTGCTAAAGGAAGCTGTCTTTTAAGGTTAGAACTAGTCCTAAACCTTAAATAGAACTCTTCTATAAATCTAAGGATCTAAAAGGCTAGAACTGGTCCTAAGCCTTTCTAAGATTATAGATTCTTGCGTCCATTACGCAGAATAATACGCTTTATAAGTCTTCGCGATTTAAGGCTAGAACTAGTCCTAAGCCCTATAATCGCAAATATACGTCCAAACGCGTACTAAACGACAATCCCTACACTAATAATACTTCCCTCCCTCTAAAAACATAGCTACGCCTACTTTAAATAACTAGAAAGACTCCTTACTACTAAGGGTAGCTAAGTACGCGAAACTTATCGATGAAGATTAGGACGAATTCGCCTTTAATATAATAACTTATACCGCAAAATAAGTTAATAGCTTTCTCCTATACTATATTATATTCTACTAAAATAGATACTATACCGATTTATAACTATGGGAGTATTTTAGGGAGAATTTTATAGGATGGACTGCTAATACCTAGGCACTTAGCAACGTTAATATTATTTAGGATTTTTGAGACTTCCTCTATAGGAATAGGGTATACGTTACTAAGAACAGTAACCCAATTACTAGTAATATTTAGGCCATTATTACTAGTATAGAAGAACTAATATAGACGGAAGCTAAGATTATACGTTAACTACGGAAACCTAAAAATAACCTATATTCTTTAGAAGGCAACTTTAATTTATATTAAAACCCCTAGAACGCTAACCCCCTACCTAAAGCTACTCTCCTACCTAGAGGTGCCCTCCTACTTAGAGTTGCTTCGCCTTTACCTCCTCCACTCTAATTAACCGGTAAGCCTTTACTATAAGAAGTCACGAATCTAATAAAGGTATATTTAGATAAAGAAAAAAAATTTAGAGGAGAATTATACAATATACTCGGAGCAAAACTATAGGTCTTCTATAACTATTGTAATAAGGTTAAAATTTAACGCCACTAGTACTACTACGCTTTCTCTATTATGTTAAAGGGACGGGTAGTAACATTCTATTATAACTATATTGCGGGTAAAAACTATAGCTTTAATATAATACTTTAGCTTACTAAAGCCCACTTTAAGACTAATAAAAATTGCTAGCTTTATATATCTAAATAGCGGAAGACTATATTCTAAAGAGTTATCGCTTCTAACCCAATAAAGACTTATTTAGAGTGCCTTTAACTACTTTTTAATAAACTCTAGAAAATCTAACGTGGCCTTACTAAAACTTACTAAAATAAGAACAGCCTAAGGGACTAGGTTATCTTAGTATGCTATAGCGTTTCTAAGTGCAACTTAGCGCTATATAAACCTATAAATACGTTTAAAGGAGTATATACTGAGCTACGCTTTGCTGTAGTTACTATAATACAAATATAAGAATCTTAATAGTTCTATACTAAAAACCCTACCTAAATAAGTATTCCTGACTAATATAATTATAACTGGACTAATTAAATATATAGTGGCCGTAGTAGGGAATATAGAAGAGGGTATAATTAACGTCGACTATAAGGCAACCGTGGAGGTCCTTATAAAGGTTTATTTCGAAGTAATCGCTAGAAGAAGTGCTATATTTATAAGAAGCTAAATTGCTAGTTAACTAGACACTCCTTTAATAAGCGAAAAGAGGTATATAACAAGTTCCATTAAAGTATAAGAAATATTGGAAATTATAAGGTTACTATAGCCTACTTTTAAAGCTTCCTAGTTCAATATAAAGGTGTAAAAGACCTTAAGGGTAAGGTTAATAAGACCGAACAGCTCCTTATAGATATGGAAATTAAGGACTACTTACCTAACTAATACTTTACTAAGTATAGTAAGGTAAATGGTATATAAACCGTTGCTGTTCTTAATAACTAAAGTTAGATATCTTTAATAAGCCAAAGGAGAGCTCCGCGTTTTCCTTTAACAATAGATACTTGGTAAACGTCTTCTATAGTATTATGCCGGATACTAGAGCCGCAGGAGTATCTATAGTAGGAGAACCTTAAGTTTAAGCCCTTTAGCAGCTTAATAGCTCTATTTAGATTAACTATTTAATAGTAGGTTAATACATAATTTGTTTTAGCAAAGGTACTATAATCTCTTTTGGCATAATTAGGGTTTAAACCCCTTTAGGGTATATTACTTTTTACGTTATTCCTATAAACACTCTATTTCTATTTTATATTAAAGATATAAATAAATTAGGTATTAGGCTTAATAACCTTAAGAATATACTTATTTAGGGAGATAATTAGGTACCCGTTATACGCAAGTAGGGTTACCCCTAGTTGCTCCTTTATTAACTAAAAAAGAGTATTACTTAAAGCCACTTAACTAAGTTAGAATTACGCTAACTGCACTATTGTTTTGGCCACCTATCCGTTTATTAATTACTTAGGGTTCTTTAGTAAGTAGGCTATAAAGTTAAGGTTAAGGCAATTAAGCATCTTATAAAATATTATTACTACTACTAAATAAACCAGAGGTCCCCTAGCCGATTTAAGTTTACCCTTAAAGATAACTATAACTTTAACTTCTATATTATCGTTAACATTATATATCTTAGCGGTAAGCCAGTACTCTAAGTTATTAACTTCTTAACCTCCTTCTAAGCCGTATAATTCTTAAAGGATATATTAGCTAGGAACGTATAGGATACCCTTTAGTTATACTAGATTAATATCTACCTAAGACCCCCTAATTAAATTGTCTATAATATAGAAAAGAACTTCTTATCTATAGAGTTCTAATAACAAATAAAGGCAATAGCAATTAAGGTTAAGGAAGTCCCTATTAAGGCATATAATAGTATTAAAAAAGTAAAGCGATATTACGCGCCATTACGCCGCGTATATAAGATTATTTCTTTAAAACTAAAGGACGCTAGCGAAGAACTTACCTTGCAAATAGCTATTAAAGCTATTAATAATTCCGCTGGCCTAAATAGACTTATACCTACGTTACTAGTCTTTAGCGCCTACCTATAAATAACTAACGATTCTCTACTATCTCCCTTTGTTATATAATGAGCTAAGGCAATTCACAAGGCAATAAAGGAGGTATAACGCCTCTATGCTATACGCTAGGTTAATAACGCACTAGGAATAAGAAATGGCCTAAATACCTTAACTACGCTTAATCTGCCGTTCTAGTCTAAAGTACGCGTATAGCGTAAAAGGGGAGGATAGTTAAGCCCACATTAACTTATTATAATTAATAGTTAAACTTATACTATTTAGATGCCTTATAGACCTACCTAATTCCATTTAACTATTATTAAGCCTTACTACAAAGATAATAATTTTAAGCCTTTATAGGATGCCCTAGAAGATGCCTTAGAAGAAAACTATAATTAATATACTCTAGAAGGCGACTATAATCCCAATACAATTATAGTAGATGCGCCATAACTATAACGCGGTAGAGGTCGCCCAAAGGGATTATAAAATCGCCAACACCTTATTAATTTTAAAGAATAATTTATTACCGCCATTAAGAATAAAGTTAAGTTATTAATAGCCTTTATAATAGCTAAAGAGAAGGCTAACTTTAAGCTTGCAAAATAGCTCTAAAAGGAAAGTTATATTATAACCCTAGGAGCTCCTTTCTAAGTATCCGATAAGCAGAAGATCAACAGTCTTATTATAAGAGGAGTCTTTAAATTTAAGAAATATAACCCTACTAAGTTTAATAGAGTTCGCATCTTTAAGTTAAAAATAGTTAACGAGATTAAGGGCAAAGCTATTAACGCCCTATTTAAGAAATTAAGGCTTATTATCTAAGGTTATAATAATAATAGTAAAGAGATGATTCTTATATAATCTCCTATAATTTAATAAGCTAGTTAGCGAGTTATTATTATATTAGCTCCCTCCTTAATAAAGAATAGAATGGCAGTTTATTTATAAGATATTACTTAAGCCTACACCTAATTAGAGACGTACCTTTAGCGCTTAATATTAGCATACCTTCTAAAGTAAATTCGCCACTAGTATCCTAAAGACATAATTATAGTTATGCTTAAGCCATTATATAGAATCGCAGAGGCAGGAACTTACTAGTGGGCTACCTATAGCAAGCACTATAAAGAGAAGCTTTTAATAACTACTTTTATATTTAATCCCTACTTCCTTATTATAACTATAGGAACCCCATTTAGAATCGTTAGTATATAAACTAATAATATAATTATCTTAGGAGACGACCAATTCTTAGCTCTTAAAAAGGATAAGCTAGTAAAGGCAAATCTTATAGCAAAACTAAAGGAAAAGCTTAACTTAATAACACTATTACTCTTTAATGGATGCATCCTCTCCCTAAATAAGGATTCTATTGCTTTACGCCAGAAGGGTTAAGGCAAGAAGATTAACATTATTAACGTTAATTCTCTAAAGTAAGGATATATAGAGTAACGCGCTTACGGAGCTTATATTGCTTCTATTTATTAACCTAAGGCTTTATTTAATCTCTCTATTACCGCCTAACACTAGAAACTAACTAAGGATAATATTCTTGCCCTAAATAAACGTCTTTTTTAGTAAATAAACCATCTCGACCGGGGACTATACTACGCGCCGGTTAATCTTCCTACCGCTAAGCTCTTTATATTTATTAATGGATCGTTTATAAATAATAAAGATTTTAGCTCTTAGTTAAAATATAAAATTATTATCGCGAACGAATTTACTAAAGAGAATAACTTTATAATCTATGGCAATCTTATCTATTAGAGCTTAACTAAGAGTAAGCACGTTACCCGAAGTATTTTAGCGTTAGAGATATATAGAATGGTTAGCGAAGTTAATATAGCAATTATAATTAGAACTACCCTAAAGATAATTACAGATCGACTTAAACTTCTTATTATCCCTATAATTGTATACACCAATTTATTTTCCCTCTATAAGTGTTTAGTTAAGCTCGGTACCATAAAGGAAAAGCGCCTTATAATTAATATTATGGTACTTTAGCAATCCTATGAGCGTTAAAAACTCTTTAAGATTTAATAGATTAATAGCTAAGATAACCTAGTAGATATAATAACGAAGGCGAACCCAAATAAGGCACTAGAGACGTTTATTAATACGAATACTCTACGTATAT
>Ga0307515_10016272_pt1 | contig 13627 bp, 10 predicted proteins | sample 17_EM_MG_FD_194513 | JGI IMG/M metagenome (GOLD analysis project Ga0307515, IMG submission 194513) | Populus trichocarpa ectomycorrhiza microbial communities from riparian zone in the Pacific Northwest, United States - 17_EM | ecosystem: Host-associated > Plants > Roots > Unclassified | place...
ACTAAAGACGAGCTTGATGCTAGAGGAACGGGTCATAATAAACCTCTATACATCATTATAAGGTGCAAGGATTGCACCATTGGTAAAGTATTGGTGGACAACAATTCAACTTTAAATGTATTCCTAAAGCATTTGCTGGATGAAAGACTAGTTGATTAAACGCATATGCTACCAAGCATTATGACAAGTTGGGCTTATGATGGTTCCCTAAGGAAAATGGTGGGGACCATTGAAATAGAGTTGTTCATTAGCCTACAAGTAATTTTAGTAACCTTGCAAATAATGGACATCCACCCGTTATACAACATGTTATTAGAAAGTCTATGGATACATACCGCTGACGTAATGGTATCATCTTTGCATTAGTGTTTGAACTATATTAAGAATGGAACATTGGTGACAGTTAAGGCTGAAGAGACCTTGGCAGTGGTGCAGAATGTGGTAGTTCCCTATATAGAAGCTGAAAGGAATAAAAATGGAAATCTTCATGCTTTTAAAATTGTTAATGCAGAATGGGTGTAAAAAAACATAGTATTGAGAAAACTAGTAACTTCTAAAGCCGCAAGAATGATGACCAAATATTTCCTAAAGCATAAACTTCATTTCCAGTATGATCCTATCTTTGGAAATCCTGAGAAGATAAGTTCGATAAGACTACAAATTATAGATTTGAGCTTCACTTTAAGCCTGTAAAGAAAGACTATAAAAAAAAGATGTTGATATTAAACGAGAAAAAAAGGTTGGTTAGACTAGAAAGAAAGAAACTAGAAGAGGAAGAGATTTACATCCCCCCGATCCAGGTATCATTCCTTAAAGTTGTTTATGTAATACACTTTGAAACAGTCTTGGCTGTTATGGGCATTAACACATTGAAATAAGATGACAATAAGGTCAATAGTTGCAATAAGAAAATAAAGGTTGTAGAAAAATAGGAGTTGTTATCGCAACTAACTATCCACACTATGGAAGAAACGTTTGCAAAGACCTTTTTATGAAAACAGGCAAGTGGTGAAAGGTTTCAAAATTGGGTGACCCAAGAGGCTCATATAGTCTTCATAAAGTAAATGGCAATGTCTTTATTGTATGTTTTTTGTGCTTTTCATGTTTTCTTTTCTTTCATACCAAATTGGTAATCTTGGATCAAGATGTCAACATATGGTTTTCATTATAGTTTAGCTTCTTTTTTTATTAATAAGATCATGTATTTTCATAAATTCCCCTGTTTCTTTATCCTTGCAAAATACACACTTACACCGAAACACCTTCTGCCTTCAAGAAATCTAAAAACGGATCGTCCACAAAACCACAAGCACCTTACACTAAGAATGAATGTCTAAATTTTAATGAGTACATCATTGTAATGGAAGAAAATGAAAGGGAAAAGGGTGATGCAAAAGAATTCGCTAGGCTAGTAGAACAATCAGAGCAAGCTTGGAAACCGATAAAAAAAGAGTTACAGACAATTAATATTGGTACAAGGCAGAATGAAAGAGAATTGAAAATAGAGAATCTAATCACTGCTAGTAAAAAGGAAAACTTGATCTTACTGCTACACGAGTGTATTGATGTGTTTGCTTGGTCTACATAGATATGCATGGTTTAGATACTAATATTGTAGTACATAAGGTGTTATTAAAATAAAAAAGTATAATTGTGAAGTAAAAACTACAAAGAACTCGTCCAGGTATGGTGATGAGATACTAGTTTCTTGGAGGTGATTAGGTACCCATATGGGTATCGAACATAGTAGTAGTTTTCAAGAAAGGTGACAAAATCAGAGTATGTGTAAAGTACAGAGTTTTAAATAAAGCAAGCCCAAAAGATGACACTTTCATTTGCAACACATCGATGTCCTGATTGATAATGCACTGTGAAGCTCAACTTACTCCTTCATAAATGGTTTTTTTGGTACAACCAGATTAAAATGGCCAATAAAGATAAAAAGACAACCTTCGTTACTCCGTGGGGAACCTTTTGCTACAAGGTGACACCATTCAAATTGAAAAACATTAGAGCCTTTTATCAAAGTGCAATGGCAACTTTATTCCATGACATGATGCATAAACAAATTGAAGTATATGTTGGTGACATGATTGCTAAATCCAAAGATGAAGAAAACTATTGTTAGAATCTGAGAAAACTGTTTGAAAGGTTGAGAAGGTATTAGTTGAAGTTCAACCCTGTAAAATGCTCATTCAGGGTAAAATCTGAAAAGCTGCTAGGATTTATGGAGAGTAGCCAAGGTATTGAAATTGACCCTGATAAAGTAAAAGCAATTCAAGTCATGCCAGCTCTTAAAACAAAAAAAAAGTAAGAGGTTTCTTGGGTCATTTGAATTACATTGCTTGGTTTATATCTCATTTGACATTAACTTGTGAGCCAATCTTTCAACTCCTTCAAAAGAAAAATCTTAAGGAATGAAATAAGGAATGCAATAAGGAATGCCAAGAAACTTTTGATAAAATCAAGTAGTATTTTGCAAAATCCACCTTTGTCAGTGCCTCCCGTGCTTGGCAAACCATTGATTCCACATCTGACAACAACCAAAAAAGCAATAGGATGTGTATTCGAGTAATATGATAAGTGTGGTAAAAAAAAGAGAGCAATTTATTATATGAGTAAGAAGTTCACAGATTGTGGTACATATATACAATGGTATATTACACTACATGGCTTCGACAACTTTTATGGGTTGTGAAAGCATTGTTGTATACTTTTATGGGCTGCAAAATGACTTCAATAATACATGTTATATTATACTACATGGCTGATTTCAAAACTAAATTAATTTGAATATATCTTTGAAAAACCTTATTTACCAAGTAGAATAGCAAGATTCCAGATGTTGTTAGCTGAGTATAACATAGTGTACATGACAAGAAAAACCATGAAATGAAGTATTATCGCTGATCATTTGGCAGACAATGCAATTTTAGATTATGAGCCTTTGAGTTTTTATTTCTCAGATGAAGATGTGCTGGTAGTAGAAAAAAGATCAGTGATAATTCTCTTAAAGGAAAACAATACCTTGTTTTGATCAAGTTATAGTTTGAGTGCACCAATAATACAGTTGATTATAAAACTTGCATTATAGGATTAAAAGCTGTATTATAATTGAAGATAAAGAAACTTAATGTCTATGGAGACTCAATGCTGATAATCTATTATGTTAAAGGAGAATGATAAACAAAATATGAGAAATTGGGGCCATATCAAGAATATCTATTCAAACTAGCAAAATAATTTGATGAGATAAAATCCTCTCATATAGGAAGAGATAAAAATCAATTTGTTGATGTTTTGGCCAATTTAGTTTTCATGGATAAAGTTGATTGTGGGAACATAGTGCAACCCATAAGTATTGAAGTAAAAAAATTCTCTAGCTCGTTGCTGCACAGTCAGAAGGAGAAGTGGAAGGGAATCCGTGGTATTATGATATCAAATATTTTATGCATCATCGGAAGTATCCCCTGGGGGTATCCAATACATATATGAAAATCATGTGAAGGTTAGCCATGGATTATTACCTCTGATGGAATGTTCTTGAGATGTTTGGATGGGACAGAAGTAAAAAAAAAGTGCTTCAAGAAGTTCACAAAGGGATTTTTGCAACTCATGCTAGTAGACATATGACGGCCAAATACATAGGTCGGTGTATTTCTGGATAAACATGGAAAGGGATTGCATAAAATATTTCAGAAAATACCATAAATGGCTAGTGTACAGTGATAAGATAAATGCGCCTCCAACTCCTCTATTCAATTTGACATCTCTTTGGCCATTTGCAATATGGAGAATTGATGTAATTAGGTTTGTCAATCCAAAAGCAAATAATGGACATCGATTTACATCGACTACTTCACAAAATAGGTGGAAGCTAGTTCATATGCTCATGTCACCTTGAAGGTAGTAAAAAGATTTATTGAATGAGATTTAATCTATCGATATAGAGCACCTGAAAAAATCATGGCTACTAATGCTCAGAACTTCAATGGAAGAATGATAGTAGAACTTTGCACAAAATAGAAAATCAAGCACTCAAATTCATCTCCGTACAAGCCAAAGATGAACGGTGCTATAGAAACTGTCAACAAAAATATAAAAAAGATTATATAGAAGATGATAATCACATACAAGGACCTGTATGAAATACTCCATTTTGCTATACATGTATATTGCACCACAATAAGGATATCTACATGAGCTACACCTTATTTCTATGTTTACAGGATGGAAGCAGTAATGTCATTAGAAGCAGAAATCTCATCTCTAAAGGTACTGATGGAATCAAAACTTGAGGAAGCTAATTAGGTCAATATGAGAAGCGAGTAGTTAAATCTGATCAATGAAAAGAGCTTAGTTGCAATCTGACATCATCAGTTGTATCAACGAAGAATGGCTAAAGCATATGACAAGAAAGTTAAACCCAGGGTATTTTGAGAAGGAGATCTAGTGTTGAGAAAAATCTTACCTCTACCCGGCGAAGATCAGAGTAAGTGGACACCCAACTATGAAGGCCCACATGTAGTGAAGAAAACATTCTTTAGGAGAACTCTGTTATTGACAAGAATGGATAGAGACGACTTGCCTAAGCTTGTGAACTCTAACTCTGTAAAGAAATACTATGCGTAGTGTACTTATCTTATTTAAATCAATAAAGTTTGGCTATTCATTCTCGTTATATCTTATGTATTTTGCAAATGATTTCAAAAGGCTAAACAAAAAAAAAACTTTTTCAAAAATCATTTTCTCTCAAACAAAGGATTTCAAGATTTGACTTTGGTTAATGATTTTAAGAAAAATCAATGATTTGTCAAGAGCAATGATTCACCTAGCAACTTCCTAAGAGATGGCTAAATACCTAGAAACCCAAATGGATGGCCCAACCATCAAAGTTTGTTGTGCAAAAGCTACATGAAATAATGACGATAAAGTTTTCATGAGTTATGAACTTGCAAAACAATTATGTGCAAATTACTACGATAATGAGGTCAAAATATATCAGTCCTAAGCAATCTTTCTTGAAATAAAAAATGACCATTTTTTATATCCTCTAGAGATGAATATGTCCCTTGCAGTCCTAATTTGAGCTGAAGTGGAGTTATTTTTCTTTATAAGATAACCCTAACTACAATCATACCTCACACTAGGGGGCAAGTATTTATAAAATAATGAGAATGAAGGTATTTGAGAATGTCCACAAACGATGAGAAAGTGGTCAGAAAACCTAAAAAGATATGAACAGAATCCATAAGATCTTGATTAAGGTCGTAGAATAGGAAAGCTCAACAAGCCTAAAAAGAAGGGGGTCTTTGCTAAATGATGAATCTTGAATAGACACATGAATATCTAAGAAAAAAAACAAAAGCTTCTCCGGCAGCTTCGATGAACAAAGAAAAGGAAAATCATTGAGAAGCTTTGTAAATGGAATAGGAAAGATCATTGATATCTTGATATGACAGATAAAGAGATTTCAATAAAGAAAAGTTGATTAGGTGTTCGATCAAAGGTTTAAAGTGAAGAGAAAAACCTAGAAAGACCCCTTATCTTAACTTCTAAAAGCAAAAATTTTGATAGCATAGCATATGTTGGCAGAATAGAAAAAGAGAATGAAAAGTCATAAAGGAGTGAACGTGATCACATGCCCATAAAAATCCTCAAACACCATTTGAACTTGTGAACTCCTTTTCTTTGGTAGCCATGTAACTCAACCTTCATTACATGCCTTGAAAAGTCCATTCTAATCAAGCAAGCGGGTTTACACTGATAAATAATGCTCTCAAAATGTTAGGAACCATTTATTAGAGTCATGATACAGTGAATAACTATTCGTATTTGATCATGTTGAGAAAGTCCAAACACAAGACTTTAAACAAGTATTTGATCTTTTTTTAACCTAATAAAAAAATTGGTCATTTTTTAAACGAAATCACCATGATGAAATACCTTTCTTCAAAGACTAATACAAATCATGAGAGTTAGATGAACATTGTTATTTGACACGACATTGAAAAATCTCAAGTTTTCGAAAAGATAAAGTAAATCTTGTGAAATTTTTGTTAGGGAAAACACCTTAAAATAAAAACCAAAGCATGTGTCGCGAGTTTTTGGAAACGCGCACGAAAAACAACATTGTCATAAGAGAAAGAGTTTTAATTCATTCCTATTTAAGACAAATGTGATAGCATTTACCATGGGCAAAATACTCATAAAGAAGAAGGCTACAAAGTTAACTCAACACTCAAGATTTGAAAGTAACTCGCATAGACTTTCTCGAGTAAATTGGGAGGGTAAGTAAGCAAAGAGTCCACCTCATAAATTACAACCCTTGGTAATAAAAACAAAATTATAAAGAAAAAGAGGACCTTGTTTCGAAAGGCATGCATTATATATGGTTGAACCTCAACTTTGAAATAGTGTTGGAGCAAGATTCACCAATTAAGAAGAAAGGCAGTGAAATCTGCATGGGTGAACGAAAGCCAATGAATGACAAAGACATCTCATCCATAGAGTGTGGATATCTAAGGTGATAAAATAAAGAACTCGTTTTAAGAGTTTACCCTTGAAGGGTATTTTTTTTTAAATTTTATTTTAGAAAAGTTTTGGAAGGATCTGATGTAGATTCTTGTATTTGGAATTTGAAAAGGGTAAGTCACCTATAAAAATAGGACAACTCTTGAATTTCAAAATGGTCAGGTCGCCCGTGAAAAGAGACCAATTTTAAGGAAGCATAGAGGCTTGTTGAAATTCTTTTGGAATTTGATAAAGGATAGGTCACCCGTGAAAATAAACCAATTTAAAAAAAAGGAGTAAATTCTTTGGAATTCCAAGATGGGTGGATTACCCAACAAGACCGACATACATTTTTTCATTACAAGCTCACTATGCAAAACCTTGATGAGATTTTGCTTCGTAAACATTACAAAGAAGGGACATCTGTTGTTACTCACCTTTAGCCCCATAAAAATCAAGAGAAGAAAAAAGAAAAAAAATAGGAAAAGAAAATCCAAAATACAAGAGGATATACAAGAAAAAAGCCTAAAATATTGTCCAAGTTGGTGGTAAATGACCAAAATAACAAGTGAAAAAGTTAGGAGACCAAGATATATGAGATTGACAAAATTAACAACTTAATTCTGATTGACAAAGGGGCCCATTGGTGAAAATATTTTTATTTGGTGTAAAGAAATACAAATTTGCATAGGTAAGGACTCAATGAGAATTTTGGAAGGCTTAATTAATTTTATTAAGGATTTAATTGCAAGAAAAATCGATTTTTTAAGTTAATTTAGGCTTTAATCAGAAGAAATTAAAGTATGTGGGTCGAATTGCAATTTTATAGAGTTGGTCAAATCAAGGGCTTAATTGCATAAATATTGAAGTTTGATGAGCAATAAGGGACTTAATTGAAGAAATCCAAAACCAATGACCAAATTGAAAAGGGTGCATGAAAGCAGGGGTTGAAATTTATTAAATCAGGGGCCAAATTAAAGAAATTGGAAGTTTGTTGATCAATTGAGGGTCAAAATGCATAATTTTATAACCAAGGACTAAAATGAAATAGGCGATGAACTTTAGGGCTAACAATTGAGTTTGTAACGGGTGAAATTATATGAAATTAAGAGTTTAGGAGGAAATTACAGTTGCAATTAAAAGCAATTAGAAGAATAGGGACTAAAGTAAATTTTATAAAATCCTAAATTAAAAACCCTAATTTCTTGGGTTTAACGTACACAATGCGTTCTTCGACCACCATTTAGCTTCTTCTTTAGAAATTTTGGCTGATCGAGTAGGTATTTTTAGATGAATAAATATGGCGTCTCCAACCACTTCTTGAGTTGTAACCACCATAATTAAACTGAGAAACACCCCCTCTGCAAAGATCAGTTACTCTCATCAAAGGTTTACATCTCATTTTCTTCAATGAACTCAACAACATCTTGTCCCTAATTAGACATCATTGTATTTTCAGATTCTCAGCTGATCAAGTTGGCACCTTTAAACGAATGATTGTGGAGCTACATACCTCTAAAATGAACAAGAATGAATATCGAAAGGTATGGTTATCCTATACCAAGTTCAGGTGGTTTACAATGATGTTTACATCGGAGTTGCTCCGATAAAGCCTCGAAAATGGTTAACCCAATCAGCCTTGATTGAGATACTCATTTCGCAAAACCACTAATTTTTTCATTTGTTCACTCTTCAAGCCTTCTCGGTGGGTTCTTATCAAAGGCTGACCACATTTCTCTTAAGATGTAAAGGCAAAAAATAAGCTTATTAGTCTCCAAGTTTGAAAAAAACCATCAAAATCTCCAAAAACCAAGTTTGTTGCAAAATCACCAATGTAAAACCAGTATAAGTACAAAGCTCACAACTGTAAAACATACCTAAAAAATCTCCTATTATAATCAGAGGGCATGCTTTGATGAAGGAGGATCAATCTTTTATTAAATCCTAACTTAAAACCCTATAAATACCCCTTGAAAATCAAGGCAGAGGAAAGGAAAAAAAAAGAAAGGAAAATGAGGGGAAGGGAAAGAGAAGAAAAAAATTATGATAAAAAAAAAAAGCTAAGTGTGAAGGTTCACGAGCTTAGCACAATGATTTCTTAAACTTTGAAAGAGCAGCAACCTTGTGAAAGCAAGACTTTACAAATAAAAGCAAAAAGGGTAATAGCTACTCTAAAGGCTTGAAGGTATACTTTCTAATCTAATAGGGAGTCTATGTGGCCTGCTTAAGTGTTTTTTTTTTGTTATTTGGTCTGTATTTATGTTTACAAACATGGAGATGAAGTTTAGAATGCTTGAAAAGTGGGGTTGTGTTTGCCTTTTTGTTGTCGTGATTTTTTATTTTGTGGTTTGATGTTGTTTTCTAAAACATTTTTCGGATGTGTTTGATATTTTCAATGTAATAAAAGCTTTCTAGTTAAGTTGTTTTTATAAAACAATTTTTTTTTAGTTTTTGATAGTTTGATTAATGCATTGTGAAGAAATATTGTTAATCTTGGGTTTACAGGGCGTGTTCATGACCAATATATGTTTAGAAAAGCAATTTTGAATCCAAATTACTTGAATATATAGGCTACTCGGACTTGAAAGTTTTTTTTAAATGGAACACTTTGCATAATTTTGATGATTTGATATTGTTTGTTAGTTTTTTTATTCAACTATACTTGGTATTGATAATGTGGTTTGTGAGAACCATAAGCAGTGTGTTTAGAGGTCTATAAGGCCATTTGTGGGGTTTGACAGTGCTGGGTATATCTGGGCATTTTTCTAGGTTCTAAGGTAGTGTTCTTGGGAAGAACATTGTCTTATCTCCATTATTTGGACCAATTTTGTTTCAATTCTTTGCACTAAACCATTAGAGCAACTTGACTAGTAAATAATCTAGGGTTTATTTGCATTAATAACAAGCTTCTAGGGGTTTTAATGCTAGGGTTTTGGTTTTGAACAGAAACTCATTTTGACAAAATCATGTTGATTCTTTGATAATCGAAGTAAATGGATGCTAGATTAGGGATCCTTGTATGATTTCCAACATGTCCATGTCTTTGTTTTGATTGTATGCGGTCTAATTTGTAATGCGTGTTTTTGGGTTTACCGTGGATGTTCCGTGATTGATTAGTTTTTGGTCAAAGATTTTTGTGTTTTTTTTTTTTTTAAGTTTGATTCGTTTTAAGTTTTAGTTTTAGTTTAGTTTTTAGGTTAAATCAATGTATTTGGTTTGGTTTCTATTCAAACCAAATAAACCAAATATTTTGGGTCAACCTAGTCGAGTCAGCTTGGTCGGGTTAACTCGGTCAGGCCAACCTGGTCGGGTCAAAATTGAATCAAAGTTTAAGACCTTATTTAGCTGGAAATGTTTTTTCTAAAGGTTCTTTTATTTATTTATTTAAGTATTATAGAACGATAAGTGTCATCTTTTTGGGCTCTTGAAAAACTACTTCAAACTTAATAAATTTTATAGTGATTATATCCCCAAGTCAGTGGGTTTAGGCTTTACCTTCAAACTCCAGATCTGTAAGACCAAGGCCCTATGCTCTTCTTAGCTCTTTCAGAAAGACTGGCCCATAATCAATCTCTAGCTCTTGAACCTTCAGCCCACTTAACATATCCTTTGACCCTTTTAAATTGAACTCTATAGTAAGTGCTGCGAAATCCCATAATATTAGGCCCAACTCCTTTAATCATTGTACTCCTAAAACCATGTCTCAACCACCAAGCTGAATTACCAACAAAATTGTTTGAAATTGTAACATAAACTTGACATTACGACATTTACCTTTATTTTAGAGTTAATGAGAAATAATTTGTGGTCCGAGTTCCACTTACCGTTACATTTAAAACAAAGACCCTTCTCCCTCTTCTCTTTTAATTGGGCTCATGTTAATTTATGGACTAATAAAGTATTTTTTACTTAAATTGGAAGAGCTTGTTTGTTCACAGTTCACACCTCCAACAAATCTAGACCACCAATTGCATTTTAAAACTAAAATTTGGTTTTTTTGCATCCGGACTCAACCACAAGCTACCTTTAACCTAGAGTGGGATTAAGCATCCCGAACCCAAAAAACAACTAAGTCTATTAAAAGCTCACGCACCTGGTTTGAAATAATCTCAAATTGAGTTTTGTACTGCTCCGCTATTGTTGATTGTTTAAGGCTAATAAGGGCCTTCGTAGGATTATCATATGATGATAATCCAAATCTGATTTGTAAAGCTTTAGAGAAACTTCCAACTTGTAATTATGTCTGCCTCCTCCATCTCTTGAAACCATGCTATAACTTTCCCTTCCATGTGATAACACTGTCCCTAGTAGTGTCCTAGCTCAATGGGCTGTAAGAGAAAACCGGACTGAGATTACTGGGCCATAGGTAGTTTTTAATTTCCATCAGATCATCAATTGATTCAGCGACTGGCTTAGCTGAGAGGAATCGGTGATGGAGTGCGCCGGAAAGGGGCGTGGAACTCGGTGTATGGGCTCAGCTCGAAGACGCTGCGGTCGCTGTGGCGCAGTTGCTTATTGCTCGGTCTCTCATCAGGTAACCTCAAATTTATCTTTTTATTTTTACCTGGAGTAATTTGAAGGATATATTTTTTATTTTTGCCATAGATGTCGCACTGGAATGAGCATAAAGAAGAGTGTGAAAGATTAGAGCAACAAATGAAGCGTGTAGATGTCTTAAATGATTTCCCTTTTACTTTTTCTCAAGAAGCTACAGCCACTTCTCAGGTAGGCACTGCACTTGTTATTATTTTTGTTTTTTAAGTGCTTTTCTTTTCTTACACAGAAAAAAAGATATAAAATATCACAATTAAAAAATTAGTTTATTTTCACGAGTTGCAGATGACTTACCAAAACACTATGCTTTCTCCTAAATATTTAAGCGTTTGTGTTATTTTACAAAATAATTTTTTTAAATGTGCTAACTTGTCAAAACACTATGCTTTCTTGACAGGTGTGTGAAAAACCAGGGAGTAGGTGTTCATTCCTGAGCAAAAGAGGCATCCATCAACTTGGAATGTGGATGCATGAATGCTGCTGCTTTGACTCTGAGGAGGCAACATCATCACTAGCTTCCTTTGATTCTTTGAGGTTACTGTTACTCCTCAGCAGTGCTTATAAATGTGAATGGTTCTTGCCTAACGAAATTCCACGACAGAAAATGTCTAATAACTCTAATAACTGAAGGATAACACGAAGCTAGCTAAGCAAACTGAAAGCATGTAACATCGTGTCAGTTAAGAAAAAAGTTCTTGGGAAAGCAACCCTAAGAGATGTAGTTTTGTATCTATTCCAGAATTTAGAATCAGCCTTGAATAGTAAATGTCGGGTTGAAATCTGAAACGATTGACGATTCTGAAAAAGTACTTTATACACAAACAATAAAGGCAAAAATGTATCCCAATGGGCTCCATCTATGTGGATGGATTAAAAAGATTTCTCAGTTTTTGTTCTAGCTAGGAAAACTGTGTATCTTAGATGTGCTCATTGTGTATTTTAGACTTGCTCTTTTGTTGAATTATTGTACATGTCACAAAGGAAAGCCTCTGTTTGGACAGTTCTAGCAATTTTCAGTGCTTGTTTGTGCAACATGTTAAAGCCACAAGAAAGATATTTGATAAGCACGTGAATCACTACAGGCAGCTATCATAATTGACAAACTACTCAGGATTTATTTGAGTTCATTTTAAACTTTGTTATGTATTTTATATCATTGATAGGTCAAAGGATGGTGGTTGGAATCTCTTAGGTGACCTATGCCCGTGCCATGGTATTGTATTTTGTTTCTACTTTCTTTCGTTCTTTATTTGTTTTTTTTCTTTTGGTTGTAGTTTGATGGCTGTATAATTCTTCATATGATTATGCAGGGCCCATATCTCCAATATCAGAATGTTTAAGCAGTTGGTTTGATTACTATGAGTGGAGGTGCATTCCTCTTCATTCACCCGTTGCTTTACTTCTTCACTGGGTATGAAATGTGTGGTGTTAGTAACTAGTTGAGATAGGGGATTTGTAAAGCTGTTCCTCAATTGATGCTAATTCTATGATCTCTTTGCTCTTAATATGATTAAGACTTAATGCTCCAATCAAGCACTTAGGTTGAGAGTTGTCTGCATTTGAATGCTTAGGTTTCCAGAGTGGATTTTTCTAAATTCTCTATATGTCCTTAAGAAATTTTCTCTGTTATTTTAAAGCTCAAGATCTGTGGGTTTAAGTTCTGTTTGCTGTTTTTGACCAAAATTTGCGTCTGCTGTTGTTGATTTCATGTGAAAGCGCGTTTGGTAAGGAAACTAAATTGTAAGCATCCCCTTGGGATCTACGAGTATAAAGTTTAAAACACAATGTCAACAAATAAAGTAAATGTATAAAAGAAATGACCTCAAGTTACTTTTAGTGCCTGCATTCCATTATAGACACACAGATGAGGTAATTGATCTTTATTTCTATATTTCAGCCACTTACAATTTACCATGCTGCTCATATTGCTTGTGCATGGAGCTCGACTGTTGAAACTCGTAAACTGTGCATACACTATCTTGGTAAGTATTGTGGTATAGAAGGTTGATGATTTTTCTGAAATGTTATCCTGTTGTGATTTTTTCTCTTGCTTTTCTTTATGCAACATACAACATCACATGATTTTTACTAACTTTATGTGCAACTTCTATTGAATTAACCCCATACCTGTCCTGTTTTTGAACTACAACGATGTTATAATTCATCTGTTATATCAACTAACAGGATTTTGACTTTGACCCACGACATTGCATAAGATTAAGTTGAAAAGTTGGACCTTTTGGCCCTAGGAACCAAGTTTATCAAGGTTGATGTTCCTTACATGTCCATGAGCTATAGAGATGTGAATATATGCTTTCTTGTTAATGTGGTGTATTGTTTCTCATCAAGGAGTAGTTTGATCTTCACCATGTGTTTTCTGGATCCTCCCCCAGCCAAAAGAATAAATGAAGGAAAGACTTTAAGAATGAACTACAATGTTTGGTAGTATGTTGTTTCATTTTACATCATGAAGCTCTTAATATATTTGGGCCAATTGAGTTTCCAACTCCCGCCCCATAGGGGGGGGGGGGGGGGGGGGGGTTCCGCTCTTGGTTTTAAA
>Ga0307515_10016273_pt1 | contig 13626 bp, 12 predicted proteins | sample 17_EM_MG_FD_194513 | JGI IMG/M metagenome (GOLD analysis project Ga0307515, IMG submission 194513) | Populus trichocarpa ectomycorrhiza microbial communities from riparian zone in the Pacific Northwest, United States - 17_EM | ecosystem: Host-associated > Plants > Roots > Unclassified | place...
GGTCCCTTACTGATTTCACCTTGTGGTTTTCTTGTAGGCAGCGCATAGTTCTTGAGTTCGTTTGGAGGTGTCTGTTTTTAGCGAAAGGGTGATGAAAGGCTGGCATTTCTAGTTTGATGTTATTCGGGATTCTCATTAGGGATATTGCCGCGTTGTATTTTTGCGCTGCTTCAATCATTTCTTTGGTCGATTTTGTGAGATGTTCCGACTTGATTTTGATCGGCCATGTTTGGTATATCCATTCTTTTAGTGTATTTCTTGTGATTTCTGGCTTCTGTTGAGCGCTTTGAAATACCAGTTCGTTTGCAACCCATGCCCAGTCCGGTCTGTCAGGCCCCGGGCGCCACCATCTTTTGAGCCATCCTACTTTTATTGCCTCGTACAATATTTTGACGCTTGGGGCACCTATACCGCCCTCCTTTATGGGGAGGATTGCTCTTTCCCATGCTATTTGACCTCTTTTGCTGTTCCAAATGAAACGTCTGATGTTTCTCTCCATTATTTCTAGTGTCCTGCAATCGATGCTGTTAACCGTCATCAAGTAGTAAGCTAGGGAAACTACCAAGGATTTCGCTATCATCATGCGGCCTGTCGCCGAGGGGTAAAAAATGTTCCATCTTTTCATCGTTTTCAGTTGCTTTTCTATCATTTCATTCCATTTGGGTTGTATGTTGACACCGTTGCCTTGCCAGGAACCTAGAATGCGTACTGCCTCTCCTTCTTGTGCGATGTGGATTCCGTCCTCAAATTTCCAACCATTGAACTCTCGTGATCTAGTGAGTTCAGCTCGTGTGTTTATAGATCCCATAGGGATGATTTCTGTTTTCGAGGCATTGAATCAGGCCATAGATGCAAGGCAGAACGTATCGAGGCATCTTTGCAGTTCTTCAGGGTTGTTGTCTGGGCCTAGGAATATCGTTGTGTCATCCGCATATACTTTCACTAACACTCTTTTCAGGTCTTCATTTACGCGTAGTCCTTTTAGTGGGGATTTACGGATTTTTTCGATTAGGGGTTCGATTGCTAAGTTGTATAGCAGGCATGACATGGGGTCCCCTTGCCGTACTCCTCTCCTGACATCGAAGAGTTCGCTTACGAATCCATTGATGCGTATTGCCGTTGATGCGTATTTGTAGAGGTTTTTTATTCTGGTTATTAGCTGTGCTGGGAGGCTGAAGGTTTTGAGGGTTTTCCATAAATAGATTAGATCTATCCTGTCGTACGCTTTTTCCTGGTCTAAGCACATTATCATCCCTTTGGTTTCAGTTACTTCGCACCACCTTATCGCTAGTTCCGCTATTTTCGTTTGGTCGAATATGCTTCTTCTGGGCATGAATCCCGCTTGGTCTTTGTGTATTAAATCTGGGGCTACTTCTCTTAGTCGGTTTGCTATGATTTTTGTGTAAATTTTGTAGTCGGTGTCACCTCAGGCACTCGAATCCGGGGCCTCTCAGGCCCCGAACTGCCTAGTAGATTTACCCCCCTGAAGGGGTCCGCCGTCAGCAGTCAGCAGTCAGCAGTCATCATAGATGCTGACGACCGTCACCCTCACGGCCCCTTTTGTGTGGTCTCCTCAGGTCGTGATAAATTTTGTATATACTATAGGATAGCTTGAATAAGAATATATAATTTATTAGATAATGTACATGGTCTAGATAATCTGAAAAAAAATTCACAAGTTGTAGAAGCTGACGGCCTGTCAGCATCGTCATGACACGCCATCAACTTGAAGGAACACCGCCATGATGGCCCCGTCAGCTTGAAGGGAGGTCGTCCTGACATGCCGTCAGCTTGAAGGGAGGCTGTCACAACGCGCCGTCAACTTGAAGGGCGGCCGTCATGACGCGCCGTCACCTAGAGTCAAGACGCGCCGTCAGCTTGCAGGGTGGCCGTCATGACGCACCACCACCTCGAGTCAAGACGTGCCGTCAACTTGAAGGAAGCCCATCATGACGCGCCATCAGCTGCCGTCATGACGACGCGCCGCGGAGTGTCAACTAATAGGGGCTCCAATGCAGCCCGTATAAATTATAGAATACCCCCACTTTAGGTTAGTTATGTATTTATATTGTATTCATTGTATTTTACTGTATTTTAGTTTATTTTATCTGAATTTCTTTGGATTTTTTTTTTTGGATTTTTTTTGGATTTTTTTTGGATTTTTTTTTTGGGCGCGTGCGGCGGCCCAGAATGGGGGTTTTCGTGAGGAACAGTTACTGAACTTCACTATTTGTATCAATGGTGTCGGCCTGAGAGGTAAATAGATTTATTTCGAATTTATCTGAATGTATCTATGCCCACTGTGACCCAGATTGCCTGTGTGCGTGCGCATTCTCTGCAGCTTCGATGGTCCTCTAAGCGTTGCTAAAAGGACTGTAAAGTGATAAAGTCATTCATTCGCTCTAATATGGCTCGCACACAATATGGTGCGTGTCTGCTCGATAGGATAGGCCAGGCACTTTGCGTTGGGTTGCTTACAACTTAGGCACTTATTTAGGCTATTGAGAGCAAGAAATACTATTTTGGAAACATCTCAGAACTTCATTGTAGCTGTACAGTGCCTGCTCCACACGGCAGACACATAAATATGATGCTCCCCTCGAATTGAGGGAGAGTGACAACCTGTCAGCTACTGATGCACGCTGTAGTGGGTTGCCCCTGCATGTATTAATACCTTCCCTACTCGCGGCGCAAATGTACCAAGCTGCAGAACAGGAAATGTAACAGGAAATGTGACCGAATTGACGATCCCAACACCCCCCAAATGTGTTGCCATACCCAATGTAGGCTTTTTTCGAATTTCGAATCTAGACTAACAAGGTACTCTATGCTGGTTCATCCGAACCCTCTAGCATTCATATTACTATTACTAGGATTTTTTCTTTTCGGAATTGCTTTGTCTTTTCATGGTGGTTTTTGCAGTGCCTGATCGACACGGCGGATTGAATATAAATGGCATGATCACCAGCCCGGCACACCTCGGCATGTGTGCCCTGTTATCGGGTGACCGGGTGGCACACTCCGATGCCAACCCCTGGCCTACCGTATTGGCCCGACAGATACCGTATAGCGCATGAACTGTATTAGAGCGAACGACAATTCTCTCATTTTACGGCCCTTTCGGCAACACTTAGAGGACCATTGAGGCTGCAGGAAATGCACATGCGCACAGGCATTCTGGGCAGTGACATGCGTAGATAAATTCATATAAATTCAAAATAAATCTATTTACTTCATGAGTCATCACCATTGATACAAATAGTGAAGTTCAGTAACTGTTCCTCACGAAAACCCCCGTTCTGGGCCGCCGCACGCACCCAAAAAAAAATCCAAAAAAAATCCAAAAAAAAAATCCAAAGAAATTCAGATAAAATAAACTAAAATACAGTAAAATACAATGAATACAATATAAATACATAACTAATCTAAAGTGGGGGTATTCTATAATTTATACGGGCTGCATTGGAGCCCCTATTAGTTGACACTCCGCAGCGCGTCGTCACGACGGCAGCTGATGGCACGTCATGACGGGCTTCCTTCAAGTTGACGGCACGTCTTGACTCGAGGTGGTGGTGCGTCATGACGGCCACCCTGCAAGCTGACGGCGCGTCATGACGGCCGCCCTTCAAGTTGACGGCGCGTTGTGATGACCTCCCTTCAGGCTGACGACGCGTCTTGACTTGAGGTGACGGTGCGTCATGACGGCCACCCTTTGAGTTGACGGCGTGTTGTGACAGCCTCCCTTCAAGCTGACGGCATGTCAGGACGACCTCCCTTCAAGCTGACGGGGCCGTCATGGCGGTGTTCCTTCAAGTTGACGGCGTGTCATGACGATGCTGACAGGCCATCAGCTTCTACAACTTGTGAATTTTTTTTCAGATTATCTAGACCATGTACATTATCTAATAAATTATATATTCTTATTCAAGCTATCCTATAGTATATACAAAATTTATCACGACCTGAGGAGACCACGCAAAAGGGGCCGTGAGGGTGACGGTCATCAGCATCTATGATGACTGCTGACTGCTGACTGCTGACGGCGGACCCCTTCAGGGGGGTAAATCTACTAGGCAGTTCGGGGCCTGAGAGGCCCCGGATTCGAGTGCCTGAGGTGTCGGTGTTCAGTAGAGTTATTGGTCTGTAGTTTCGTATGTCACGCTTGTCGTTCTTTTTGTATAGAAGACTCATCCTGGCTTCCGAGAAGTGGGTCCCAGTTGGCCCGAAGCGATCTATGTCCTGGAGGACTCTGGTCATGAGTGCCGCGATGCATGGTCTTACTGTTGTTGGTGTACTGTCTTCGTTTACAGGCTGTTGTTTCTTCTTTTCTTTTGCTCGTTTACGCCAAGTCATTTCTGTTTTCCAGAATTTGTTCGATATACCATTGGGGCCTGGTGCCTTGCTGTTCGGTAGTGTCTTAATTACGTCGTAAACTTCCTTGACTTTAGTTTTCTTTTTTACGCTTGTTTTTTGGTCCTCTTTGAGTGTTACCGTTATGTCTGATAAGATGTTATCGATGGCATCTGTTCGTTGGTTGGTCATTGGGGGTTCACTTTGGAGTTGAGAGTGATATTGTCTTGCAGTGCTTGACATCTCTTTCGGGTCTTCGGTCTCGTGTGTTCCTTCCGTCTCGAATAGGGATTTGATTGTTGCATTTATCATTTTTGTTTTATTCAGGCTGAACCATTGTTTCGACATCTTTTCGTTGCATTTAAACCATTTGGCGTTCCTCAGGTTTGTTCTTCTGTCTCTCGCTGTCTGTTCGATATCGTCTAGGGCTTTTTTATGGTTGCTGAGCGTTTGCCTATGCTCTTCTTCTCTGAGAGGTCCGCTATTTCTCAGTCGCTTTTCAGCTTTATTAACTTCTCGCTCTGCTTGTCTTCGTATCTCTGTTACTTCCTTTCGGTAGATTTGTGTGACTGTTTCGCTCGCCTTAAGGAGACCGCTTTTATATTCTAACCAGAATTTTTGTGGGTTGCTTGTATTTCTTAGCTTTAGGAGTGCGCGTTCCCTACCGGGTTTCAATTTGGGTTTTTCTGATTTTTCGTACGCACCGCCTACTTGTAACTACGTCGGATCCAGTCGTTCGAGTCTGGAACTCGCATACACCAGTCCCCTATGTCCCTACTATTCTGGATAGTCGGATATTCCAAACTGACACTTCGCTCTTGATTCTGGCAGACAAACGTTTGAGAAGCCGCCCTCCTATTCTCATTTCCACTTCTCTTCACGATTGCTAGGTAAGCATCGATTTGGTTGTACCCTCCTACTACCTTTCGTGTCAACCCGTCATTTACTCGCTTGCCCAATAACTGAGACTGAAATAGACCTCATTTGTAGCGGAAACGATTAAAGTGCCCCAAATGGCCGAATCTATAACAGAGCACATCTCCAGGGGCTGGTCAAAGCAAGTCGGTGATGCGGTCGCTGCAGATGAAGAGGTCACCAGCATCGAAACAACAAGGTTCGATACCCACAGACGATGACCGACTTCAAATCGACGTTGGGTCAACTCTCCAAAAAAGCCCGGAAAATCGTAGAGTCATTAGCCGAGGAAGATACCGTGATATTCAGTAAATACTCTTTCGTCCCCGACAGAGACGCAAGCTCCGCAAGTATGCAACTCCGAAGACCAAATTCCTAGTTTAATAACTTCGTTCCACAGATACTGCCGCCAGACCCCAAGGCATGCACGTTCTCGAGCATGCGAGGAAAGCAGTCGATCAGGTGGTTGAAACATGCAAAGCGGTCCCCTTTCACCACCATCTCCGTAGATATATATGCGTGTGGGACTGGTTCAGTTCGTGATATTTCGAATAATGGCGTCTTCGGTAGCTTGTTTGGCACGCCGATCGTCAACTTGCATCAGGCTACCATGCCCAGCATACACGCCATCAAAGGCAAGCACGTCGTTGTCAAAGGACAGATTGTTGTTCGTCCGATATGGTCGTCGCGCTGACATACCACCATGGGTTGATGGATGGTCGGGAGGCTGTCACGTTCTTGGTTTGTAAACCTAGTTACATAGCAATTAAAGATGATATTTACTCCCTGTGTGTGTACAGTCCGTGTTAAGGAATACGTCGAGATGTTCTTGACTCCATCAAAACGCCACTTGTTGTGGGCAGGAATGCTAACGATAAGAATATTTTTCATTGAGTCCCTCATGAATATATATGGACAAACGATGATGTTTTGCGATTTGACGACGGCGAATGTGATACTGAAGGTGAAACGATTTCCTTGTTAGGCACATTTGGCAAGGCGATGATAACCTCCAGGCGATTTCGAACACGCCCGGACGGATCTGTGGTGCCACCGGTACCGAACTTATATATCGTTCACTACTAGGGCCTTGTTGGTTTGGGAGTCGCCCCACCACGTGATCACATTGAGCATATATGTGTGTTTTCGCGCTTGACAAGCTTTCTAGATGATACTCACCTGCTTACTCCACATCCTTTATTGACATCTCAAACAACGGAAAACTGCATATGGATGAGAGAGCGCTGTCTACATATATACCAACAGCCATATCGGTGATGACGCCAATACCACACAAGCTAAATATCCAATTCAAATTTCTTAGCCCCCTCAGGCAGAACTCTCTTTTTCATGGTAAAGCTCCCATTCATCCAAGCCAGCTCAAACAGGCTTCCACGCTTGAACCGCTTGGACGAGAACACAGAAAACGTGAAGTCCTTAAAAGGAGACCCTAACTCTGCACGACGAATGACAATATCCTTGAGAAGAGGTATCAGCTCTGGCTCCACCGAGGGATTCTGACCCTCAATCCGTAAACTCTGCAATCTAGGACAGAGAAGGGCCAGCGACCGCCCCTCGCCACTCGCCTTTTTCAGTACAAGGGCCGCATTTGCGTCCATTGGAAGAAAGGCCCTGAATGGGACCAGACCACGCCGAGAGCAGATAATCAAGGTTTCCAGCAATGGTAATGATCTAAGAATTGGGATCAGATCCCCATGATTTCGCCATTTCTTCATATGCAGGAGAGTCAATCCTGACAGATTCACATTTACTGCGATATGTTCCTCCCAAATTGTTCCGCAATCTGGATCTGAAAAATCTAAGGCCAGCTCATGAATCTGTGGAAGTTTGAAGGTGGCAAGCAAGTGGGGATCGTCTATATCTACCCTAGTGCAGAGAGGCATTTCTGTCATTGTGAACAGACTTGGAGTTGGAGGAGTTAGAGGGATACCAATGCGAAAACGTGAAACCACCATCTTGCACTTCTCGAGATTGTGGAAGGTGTGACCAATCAAAAATGAAGGATCAGCGTCCTCTACCACCAGGACCCTGAGGGTATAAAACAGGGGCAAAACACAACGGAATGATTTTGGCGGTGGCGGTTGACCATCTTTATGTACCATCAGTTCCATGTGATCATTAGTAAAGAGAAATTCCAGGGAAATCTGGGAATTAAGACTCTGCCAGATCAGATAATCTGCCCCCTTTAAAGGTAATGCAACAATGCCATCCGGTCGCCATGACAAACCTACGGGAATTATGCCACATGGAACTGAAATACCCAGTATGAGGTCCCCAATTCCGGAACTCAGTGAGTTCGACGGCCCCCCAATTGACCACCGCTGCGCTTGATCAACGCCCAGCCAGAGCATGAATAACCTGTTCGGATACCGTGAAGCCACAATGTGACCGAAGGCTTCGATGAGTGCCTTTTGGTCTGGGCCCCTCAGCCATCTCCTGTAATCGAGATAAAGTGACCCCAACGATGGACAGAGTGGAGTAGTGGCCTGGCCTGGTGGCCTAACCATGTCAGAGGCACCATCAGCATTGGGTTCTCTGACGATAAATGCCTGGAAGAAGGTCGTGCTCAAAGCATTGGGGCGGGCAAGTTCCAGCCTCAGCACTGTCAGGGCTGGTATAAGGCTCAACATATAGAGCAACAGCTGTTCACTGCATTCAACATGCAGGTGCAGCTCGGTCAGGCTCTTTGCTCTAGCTGCAACTACAGGGCATAGAGCTACAAGGTGAGGATTCCCTCGCCAGACATTCCACTGCCCACATTCCACGTCCAATGCTCGGAGTGAAGGGAGATGAAATTGCGCAAGGGGGTGAAGATCATTGGAGTAATATCGAAAAATGACGCAAGATGGCATCGTAACAGGCTGGAGGCCTTGGATAAGGTCAGCATGGCGTGGAAATATGACTTCGCACTCTTCAAGGGCGGGAAAAACATGGCCAACCATCCACTGGACAGAAACACTCTTCAGAAACAAGTGACTTAGGGTATCGGTAAGAGGAAGGGAGGCACCTGATGGATAGAATTGGAGGCAAAGGTTGCGGGCCTCAAAGTGTTGCAATCTGTGAAGGTGTGGAAGTATATCCACAGGGTTATCCATCCTCTTGGACAGCATGACCTTAAGGGTCGTGAGGGACTGGGTGATATGCAAACATGCGGGTTGCACAAGGTAGAGTACAGCAGTGGGGTCTTCAAGGTGAATTGTAGAGAGGCTGGGAGAGCCGCATCTGCCAAGTGCAGTCATCAGTGGGTCTATGAACCCATCAAAACCACAGGCCACTTTGAAGGATTCGAGGTGCATCAAAGGTTGCGAGATCTGGAGGCCAGTGTACTCTCCACAGGGTGGAGGTGAAATGATGTTGAAAGAGGACCACCTAGATGCTGCCTGGGCTGCGGCCATGAAGCACGCGTAAAAAGTCTCAGCATTGAAATCGCTGCCATCTTTTTCATCGTTCATATCAACCACCACATGCAAACGCGACTTTCTGCCTAGTATAAATGCCTGGACGACTTCCTTCTGAGTCGCCTTTCTGATCGTCAATTGAGAATGGATGCCTGGAGTTGAAAGTAATATGGCATGCCAGCGTCGGCACACAATCATTAACCTCTCTCGACACCGTGGCTGCTCTTGCACAGCGAGAAGAAATATTTCAGAGAGTATTTCCACTGGAATGAGGTCGGCTTTGCCGGGTGGCAGCAACGGACGGATCTCTTCCCAGTCCGAGTCGTCCAAGTAAAAGTCCGAGTCCGAGTCAAAGTCTGAGGCTGAGTAACTGCCCATGATTTGACAAAGGCTACTTCGTGACGACTGGAGAGATGGCGAGAGTCAAAGAACGTTCAACAGCAGCTGGGACACACCCGTGCGCTGCTGGCCGGCACTGCGTGTATGTACACCGCCCACGCCAAAGGCGCAAGGCCTGTCAGACGAATGTCTCTTTACAGAGTGGATTGGATATTCTTGGGCCCGACTCGCACACCAGCGATCTCCGTGGGTCTGTGAGTCTGGCTTGTTTCGGCTGGTTGAGTGGAATGATGGCGATTTGTGATTGGGCGGCGTACGGGCCGACCGGCATTCATGTGAGTCACAGCAGAGTCACAACAGAGCCGTGACCTCAACCAGCGCTTCCGAACTATACCTTCGATCTCAACTCCCGACTCAGTACAATTTCACTCCCGGCGGCGGATGCTTCGTTCTAGAACCGTCTCGAATCAAATTATCCCCACTCTCTGCTTCTTCGCAACGAGCACTGCGAGAACAAGCACGGTTACAGTCGCGCAGAGTCGGGATTAGGATTTCTCCGTGAGTGGCCGTGGATTTCTTGGAGTGGAGTGATCGATAGTCCTTACAATGGAAATTCGCTGGTATGATGAGCCGTTCTTTTGCGCGTGTGCGGTGTAAAGTGAGCTGGTGCAGAGCCCCAGCGAAACCCATGAGACGAGTCCCGGCCGAGGGTGCGCCTCGCACATTCTACCCGAGAGTGGTCAACATACCTCAATCCGCCGTGACTTCGGGTACTCCAAGCCGCTGCCTAGCGTTATCTTAGACCCCACCTTTTAAGGGATTCATCCACCGAAGACAAGCTCGTTCAGAGAAGGCCAGTCTCGATTTCACTATGGTACATTACAGTGCAAACGCTACGACCCGATTTCTCCTTGCTCTCCGCATTCTTCGCAACAAGCACAAGGTGAACAGGCGCGATTCCAGTCGAGGCCGTGATTTCTGCAACGAGACACGCTATTTACGCGTGTCGAGGTGCGGCCAATCTAAGGCCAAGTATCCAGAGGTGGGCAGAGAAGGAGAGGGGGCATGGTGAACGCTTGGATAACTGGCAGGACGCGAGTCTACCTGTAGTCGGCTTTGTAGTCCCCACATACGAATTCGCTGGCGTGACTCCATGAGCCACGTCCGTGATGTACCACGCACCTCCTTCGGCTTGCCTGTACACACGTTTATTCTGCGTTTCCAACAGCGAGAGACGTCTTGCTCATGTAGAGCGCTCAATCAATGAATACCACGTCGGTGGTAGTAATGAGACACTGATTGTCAACGGCATTAACGAGAAGGAGGGGCGGGGGGTGTATGATGATCTCTTGATCGGAGTGAAGTCGGCGTGTTCAGAAGTGTAGTAAGAGAAACATTTGATTTCGCTACGGCCTGGCAAATCGATTCCTGCAACTAGTGTTCATAAGCCTTCGTTCGCGCGTGTCAATGTGTAGAGGGGCATAGGTTGGCGCTGGAGACGGGGATGGTCATGGGACGAGTCCGAGAAAGTAGGCTCACCTCGACGCAAGGTAGACATGAATGAGCAAGGCGATGAACAACTGAACCGCAAGTGACGATGAGGTTTGGGTGCGAGGGGCGACGGCCCCAGACGGCCGATCGACAGTACCGTGGCCAATGTCATCCATTAAGGATACAGTATTCACGGCGCACTGCGAGGCAGGAAGCGGAGGAATCCTTGGTGACTTGCAGATGTGTACGGTCGTGAGGAGGCCGGTACGGGACAAGCAGGAGCGACATGGAATACAGAATGGAACATAGAGACCGAGTTGAGCTGTAAGTGAGGAAACGAGCAGTGAGCACGAGCAGCACAGTCAATGAGCATGACAGACTGGGGACGAATACGCACCTGGAGATATTTGTTGGTCTGCTTCACCGTCCAAAATTTCTGTCATTTCGGAGACTATGCGCTTGGTGTATGGCCCACGGTGGTGATGGCTACCCGAAAAGCGAGGGACGCGTCTGGAGTGGCATTGATGTGGCGAGTCCGTGGTGACCAAGGATCGGGATTCGGAAGAGTGCGAGGTTCGAAGAATGGGCGCGAAATGGGTGCAGGGGCGATTAGTCCGTGGATGTGAGTGCTACTCTCCACTGAAGGCGACGAGGCACGGTAGTCCTCACAGAAGAAATTGACACTGCTGTGGTGACCTACCGCCCCTCGTTCATCCTGCTGGTACACCGCCGTCTCCCACAGCGTGGAATGAAGTTTGGCTGCGCATGGGCCCGCCCCATCGACAACACCGATGAGGTCCTGACCAACGTTGGCTGTCACCGGTGTATCGCGATCCACGCCCTCTTCACCGGAATGACGATCGCACATCCAGAAGCACAGCGACGAAAGCTTGGGTTCATTGCCGATGTGCGAGTCGATTCCCGTGATTGGTGTCAAGAGCCCTTGGTGCGCACTTGTTAGAGTGAAGACAGGTATCAGCGGGCTGCGGAGCGATGATGGACGATGAGGACTGCGGGGAATTCACCTACGAACATAGCACGAGATTCGGTGCAAGATCAATGCGCGAGCGGCTATGCGAAATGAATGACACCCCCGGAAGCGTTGATCGACGGTGTTGTGGCAAAAGTCATCCGATAAGAATGAAATATTCGTGGCGCAGTGCAAGAAGAGAGGACCGTATTTATTCGGAGCGGAGAGTGCGGTCGTCGGTGAGCACCTAGGAGCTGCATGGGGTGCGGAATAAGAGGATACAGGTTCACTTGAGCTGTAAATGAAGCAAAGGACAGTGAGCACGAGATTTAACTCGCGCGAGGAACCTAGGGACGGGGAAGGGACAGGCCAACATGGAGCAGATCACCAAGAAGGAAATATGCTCTGGTGATTTAGTGAGGACGAGGTGGTGCAAGCCATGGTGATCGAAAGCGAAAAAAAAAAATCGTAGTGTTGTTGGTGCAGGGTCCAAGTGCCACGGTCCCTCTTAGCTTCTAACCAAACCCGAGTACGACGAGATTCTAGTGTGCTGCGACTTGGTAGACGGTTGGGCTCCCATTCGTGCTCCAAAGCTGCTCCGCCAATGCACACCCGAACCTGAATTTCATCGACCTGGATTTCAGCGTCCAGGTGGCGTTTCACTTCACCTGCTGCGACTTGATTGTTCAGCATCTTACATCTGTGCCAATTTCCCTTACTGAACTGGTGCGATACGCGACAAAATATGACCAGGAACTCACGAGGTTAGGGGACGTGGAGGATATGGGGGACGGAATAGTTGGGGTTGACTAGTGAGCATAAATTGGTTATCCTTGGTACGCCCTTTAATATTTAATATAAATATAATGTAGTAAGGGATACGTTCAGTGCAGGGACGATCAACCGGTGCTTAGACCAATACTCTGCAATTTGCAGGACAGTCCCTGAGGCCACAACGCTCTGCATTTCAACCACCCTGTTCATCGGCCGCGCTGTCATCGACCGCATCGAGCCCTGGGCTGCCTGTTCCCGGGCAACAGAGAGCCGTCGGCACCAACACAACAAATATCACGCTTGTGGCTCTTTCCACCTCGGATGCGCGACTTCTCGCGTTCCCGCGCCTTCGCGGGCGCACTGGCTACTTGCAAGTACGTCGGATCCAGTCGTCCGAGTCTGGAACTCGCATACACCTGTCCCCTACGTCACTGAATCTAGATAGTTGGATATTCAAAACTGACACGTTACTCTTGATTCTTGCAGACAAACGTTTGAGACGCGGTATCCCATTCTTATTTCCACTTCTTTACACGATTGCTAGGTAAGCATCGGCGTGGTTGTACACTCCTACTACCCTTCGTGTGAACCTGTCATTTACTTGCTTGCTCAAAAACCGAGACTGAGATAGACCTCATTCGTAGCGGAAACGATTAAAGTGTCCCAAATGGCCGAACCCACCACAGTTGGCATCTCAAAGAGCTGATCAAAGCAAGTCGGTGACACGGTCGCCGCAAGTTAAGAGGTCGCCAGAATCGAAACCACAAGGTTCGGTATTTCACGGGGCCCACAGACAATCACCGACTCCAAATCGACGATGCGGTCCACTCTCCAAAAGCTGGCCCATTTGTCAAGCTATTAGCTAAGGAAGAAACCATCACATTCAGTAAACACTTATTCGTGCTCGACACGGACGCAAGCTCCGCAGGTGTGCAACTCCGAAGACCACACTCCTATTTTATTAATTTCGTTCCACAGATACTGCCGCTAGACCCCAAGACATGCACGCTCTCGAGCATGCGAATAAAGCCGTCGATCAGGGTTGAAACGCGCAAAGCGCCCCCCTCCACCACCATCTCCGTATATATATGTATATGGGACCGATTCAGCTCGTGATAGCTCGAATAGTGGCGTCTTCGGTAGCTTGTTCGGCACGCCGATCGTCGACTTGCCTCAAGCTACCATGCCTGCATACACGCTGTCAAAGGCAAGTCCGTCGTCGCTATCGGACAGATTGACCTTCCTCTGTGGTTACAAACACCAGGTCCCAGACCCGGGCACCGGGCACACCGGGCACGGGACCTGGTGGATATCGTGTCAGACACCCGGTGAGTATCACCGGGTCAGGGACCCGTTTGATCACCGGGT
>Ga0307515_10016274_pt1 | contig 13625 bp, 15 predicted proteins | sample 17_EM_MG_FD_194513 | JGI IMG/M metagenome (GOLD analysis project Ga0307515, IMG submission 194513) | Populus trichocarpa ectomycorrhiza microbial communities from riparian zone in the Pacific Northwest, United States - 17_EM | ecosystem: Host-associated > Plants > Roots > Unclassified | place...
TCCGCGTTGCGCGAAAAGGGCACGCCGTAATGTTCCAGCTCATAGACCGCCTTCGGCGCTTCCATGGCGAGATACTGCATGGCATCGACATCGCCGAGCCAGTCGGAACCCTTGACGGTGTCGTAGAGGTGCCACTGCCACGAGTCGGGCGTCATGTTCTGCAAAGATGCCGCGATACCGCCTTGCGCTGCGACCGTGTGGGAGCGCGTCGGGAAGACCTTGGTGATGCAGGCGGTCTTGAAGCCCTGCTCGGCCATGCCGAGCGTGGCGCGCAGGCCAGCACCTCCCGCGCCCACGACGATCACGTCATAGGAATGATCCACGAACTCGTAGGCTCGGCCGTTGATGTTCAGCGACGAATTGGGTGCCATTTTGAATTACCCTGCAAACGCGATCTTCAGGATGGCGAAAAGACAGAGCCCGCCAACTGCGATCGCAAAAAACGTATTGAGCATGACGAAGACGATCTTGGCGCCTTCACCATGGACATAATCCTCGATGATGACCTGCATGCCGAGCTTCATGTGGATAATGCCGGAGACCAGCACCAGTCCCATGATAACCGCGACGAAGGGGTTCGACAGCGCGGCAATGACCTCGGCATAGGGCGCGCCGGCATATTTGATCAGAAAGATCACGAAGAAGATGATCAGCGGCACGTTGGCGACCGCCGTCAGCCGCTGGCGCCAGAAATGATCGGTGCCTTCCTTGGCCGAACCGAGACCGCGAACCTTGCCGAGGGGAGTGCGCATATCCATGGAATTCTTGTCCTCTCAGCGAACCACGTAGCCGACGATCCAGATCAGCAGCGTCACCGCGACCGAACCGATCAGATTGGCAATGGCAAGCTTGGTCGCAAAATGCTTCTCGTAACCATAGCCCAGATCCCAGACGAAATGGCGCAAGCCCCCGAACAGGTGATGCACCAGCGCCCAGGTATAGCCGAAAAGGATCAGCTGGCCGATGATCGTGCCGAAGGCCCACATGGCCCAGTCATAATATTCCGGACCGCTGGCAGCGGCGATCAGCCACCAGGCGACGAGGATCGTGCCGAAGTAGAGCGCGCCGCCGGTGATGCGGTGCACAATCGACATCGCCATCGTTGGAATGAGCTTGTAGATTTGCAGATGCGGCGAGAGCGGCCGGCTTTTGGTGACATTCGTCATCTGAACCTCACGGAAGAACCGGATGCCTGCCCAAAAACTGGACTCTTTTCATCCGGTATTGCACATGATTGTGCACAATTCAGTCAGCCGACGTTTAATCACCATATTGATTAACGACAAGTGTGTTTGCACTGCAAAATGATTTTAATCGATTAGACGAAACTATGGCGTCCCGGCGAAGGGGAATCGCCGCGGCGTTAACGATAAGGCGTGAAAATTCAACGCAATCCGTGACTTTTGTCGGCATCTGGCCCACATTGCCGTTAAGGATTTGTTAAGAGTTATCCGGAGGGCCGCGCGATATGCGTCCAAATATCATGCCGAATGCGACGAAAGTCTTGATCGCGGTCTTCGCCCTGATCCTTTCGTTCGCCAGTTTCGCAGAAGCGCGCGACCGGAATGGCGAACGCCATTTCATCCGCCGTCATCACGAACGTCCGCAACACGACCGCCAGGAAGCCATCTCCGGCGTCAACGCGGATAGCCATCACCGCCGCAACCGGAATGTGCGCCTGTCCGGCCGCAATGCCGAGCGGTGGCACGGGGAGCGGCGATATGTCCATGACCGGCGGCCGAACCGCCGGATCGTCGTGCGCGACCATCGCGGCAACGACGGCAACTATTGGGAACCCGCCTATGGCGGCGACGGCTTTCCGTCGAAGACCACGGGCGGCACCTATTTCGGCGGCTTGTCCGCCTGGACCGATCCCGGCAACGGCACCTATTTCCGCTCCGAGCGCGACGATTATGGTTATTATCCCGGCGACACCGACAAAGATTATCGCAGCCCGCGCGCAAAGATCATCCGCGTAAACCCGTCGACTACCGGCCGCGCCTGCTCGTGGGAATCCGGCGTCTGCGTCATCCGCCGCTGACGGGCGATCCTTTGAAGCGCCAGACCGTGGTCTTCTTGACCTCGCTGTCTTCCAGCGCCCGCGTCACCGGCACCTGGTAGGTCGACAGCATCTCCATCCGGTCGCGCGGGCAATAGGCCCGGCCGGGGTCGCCGACCAGAACGTCGGCCCCCTGTTGCGCAAGCGCGGCGAACCACGGAACGATCCGCTCGGCAAAGGTCTTGTCGTAGAACACGTCGCCGGCGAGATAGACCTCGGCGCTACGCTCGGTGCCGATCATGTCGGATGCCGCGAAGGAGACGTCGATCTCATTGAGCGCGGCGTTCAGGCGGATCGCGGTTTGCGTCCATGGATCGATATCGACGGCAAGCACCGATGCCGCGCCCGCCTTCATCGCCGCGATCGCCACCAGACCCGAACCGGAGGCGAAATCGATGACCCGCTTGCCCGTAACCAGCGCGGGATGATCGAGAATGTGGCGCGCCAGGCCCTGGCCGCCCGCCCAGGCGAAAGCCCAGAACGGCGGCGGCAGGCCGATTTCCTCCAGCTCCTCCTCCGTCTTCAGCCAGAGATCATGGGCTTCGCTGGCCAGATAGAGCCGGATCTCCGGCACATGCGGCGGCGTCATGATGTCGGTGTTGGCGCGGATGAAGGTTTCGGGATCGGTTTTCATCGGGTGATGGGGGTTCCGGTTGAGTTTCGGCTTGCTCCCTCTTCTCCCCTGCGGGGAGAAGGTGGCCCGAAGGGCCGGATGAGGGGGAACCACACCCTGAAAAATGTGCGGCACCACCCCCTCATCGTCTCGCATACGCTCGACACTTCTCCCCGCTGGGGAGAAGAGGGAGACCGCCGCACGCGTGCCAACACAAAAAATCACCGCGGCGGATTGTCCAGCCCGCCCAGCCGGCAAATCTCCAGATATTCCTCCTCCGTGACCGGCTGCACCGACAGCCGCATCGACGTCACCAGCGCCATCTTTTCGAATTTCGGATTGGCCTTGATGTCCTTCAGCGACACCGGCACCGGCAGATCGCAGACGGCCCGGATATCGACGCAGTCCCATTTGGGATCGCCTTCGGCGGTCGAATCCGGGTGCGACAGCGCGCAGACCTCGGTGATGCCGACGATCTCAAGGCCTTCATTCGAATGGTAGAAGAAACCCTTGTCGCCGATCTGCATCGCCCGCATGTTGTTGCGCGCCAGATAGTTGCGCACGCCGGTCCATTCGGTGCCCTTGGCGCCCGCATCCTTCTGCATGGCCCAGGACCATTTGAACGGCTCGGACTTGTAAAGCCAGTATCCCACGCTCAGGCCTCCGGCTTGTTGAAGACCCAGTTCCAGGGCTTGATATCGACATTTGCGAAGAGGCCGGCCTTGGCATAGGGATCGGCAGCGGCGATGGCGCGGGCGTCCTCGATCGTCTCCGCCTTGATCACCACCAGGCTGCCATTCGGCTTGCCGGCATCGTCCAGGAACGGACCGGCGAAGGCCAGCCCGCCCTTGGCATTGAGATCGTTCAGAAACTCGATGTGCTCGGGACGGGTATCCATCCGCACCTGCAGGGCATTCGGCTTGTCCGTGCACAGAACCGCAAACAGCATGGTCTTCTCCTTGATTGATTATTCCTGCGTGATCGGGCGGGACATCAGCCGTTCCAGCGCCGTCTTCACATCCATCTTTCCATCGATGATCGCAGCCACCGCTTCCGTCACCGGCATATCGACGCCAAGCTTACGGGCGACATCGGCCGCGACGGAGGCTGCGAATGCGCCCTCGACAAGCTCGTCCGAATGCCCCCTGGCGCTGCCGCTTTGCCCGAGCGCAATGCCATAGCGCAGATTGCGCGACTGATGGCTGGTCGCCGTCAATACGAGGTCGCCGAGGCCCGACAGGCCCCGCACAGTATCGGCCTCGCCGCCCCGCGCCGCTACGAAGCGCGACATTTCCGCAAGCCCGCGCGAAATCAGTGCGGCACGCGCCGAATCGCCGAGCCCCGCGCCTTCGACGATGCCGCAGGCGATCGCCAGCACATTCTTCAACGCGCCGCCAAGCTGGACGCCGATCCGGTCCGTGGAGGGATAGAGGCGGAAGGTCGCACCGGATAAAGCCTCGGCGAGGACCGCTGCGCGCTCGATGCTACCGGCCGCAATCACCATCGCCGTTGGGAGACCCTTGGCTATATCGGTGGCAAAACCCGGTCCGGAGAGTACGGCAACGTTCTGCAGATGCAATTCTTCCTCGACGACATCGGTCAGCAACCGGCCACTGGATCGCTCCATGCCCTTGGCACAGATGACCACATCCGCGCCCTTGCCGATGAAGCCGTGCAGCGACCGGCCAGCTTCCCGCTGGGCCTGCGACGGCATGGCGAAAAGCACGATGGTGGCGCCCTCGAGCACCGTCGGATCGTCGGAAACAACAAGTGCTTCGGGCAGGTCGATGCCGGGCAGGGCGCTGTCGTTGCGGCCGGTTTCCCTGAAATCCTCGACAACGCTTTCGCGCCGTGTGAGCAGCGTCACCGGCACTTTGCCCGATGCGGCGGCAACTGCGGCGAGCGCCGTGCCAAATGCGCCGGAGCCGACGACGACGATGCGATCCTTCTGCACGACCTCTTCCATCTAAGCCTTCGCTCCCCGTTTGCCGAAGCCGATCAGCGCCTTCGCATCCGCATCGAGCGGCCAGCGCGAGCGCGGCGCGACATCGAGATCGTCGGCCGGCAATCCCGCCGCCATGCGCTCGGCGCCAGCCCAGGCAATCATCGCCGCGTTGTCGGTGCACAGCTGCAGCGGCGGTGCGATGAAGCGGAAGCCGTTCCTGTCGCAGAGTTCCTGTAGCGTCGCCCGCAGCGTCTGGTTTGCCGCCACACCGCCGGCCACGACCAGCGCCGGATTTGCGACGGTGCCTGAAAACTGTTCCTTGAAACGCGCCAGCCCCCGGCCGATGCGGTCCTTCAGCGTCCGCGAAATCGCATTCTGGAACGACGCACAGATATCGGCGATGTCCTGCTCCGTTACCGGCGCGATCGACTGCGCCGCCTGGCGCACGGCGGTCTTCAATCCCGAGAACGAGAAATCGAGGCGCGCTTCGCCAACCAGAGGGCGCGGAAAGGAAAATCGATCCGGGTTGCCGCTTTTTGCCGCACGTTCCACCGCCGGACCGCCCGGATAGGGCAGGCCGAGCAGCTTCGCTGTTTTGTCGAAGGCCTCGCCCAGCGCATCGTCGATCGTGGTGCCCCAGCGCTCATAGACGCCGACGTCCTTCACCAGAATGAGCTGCGTATGGCCGCCGGAGACGAGCAGCATCAGATAGGGAAAGGCAAGTCCGTCCGTCAGCCGCGCCGTCAGCGCATGGCCTTCGAGATGATTGATTGCATAGAGCGGCTTGGCCGACGCCCGGGCAATCGCCTTGCCGGTCATCAGGCCAACCAGCAGGCCGCCGATCAGGCCGGGGCCGCTGGTGGCAGCGATGGCATCGATGTCGGAGAGCGTCACGCCGGCCCGCATCAAGGCCTCCTCGATCAGTGTATCCAGCGCCTCGACATGGGCGCGCGCAGCGATCTCGGGCACGACGCCGCCGTAGAGGCTGTGCTCTTCGAGCTGGCTCAGAACGACGTCGCCAAGGATCTCGCCATGGCCGTTTTCATCGCGCAGCACGACGGAAGCGGCGGTTTCGTCGCAGCTTGTTTCGATACCGAGGATGCGCAGGGGCGGGGACATGGGCCGTTTTACTCGAATATTGCGGTCGCGGGGAAAGGCGGATACAGGAACTCCAAGTACAGGGAACTCCGGTAACAACGGATCGCAGTGGATGCAAACAAAACCTTTCCGGATCGGCACGCGGGGCAGCCCTTTGGCGCTGGCGCAGGCGCATGAAACGCGCGACCGCCTGATGGCAGCGCATGGCCTGCCGTCCGAAATGTTCGAGATCGTCGTGCTTTCGACCATGGGCGACCGGATCACCGACCGCTCTTTGTCCGAGATCGGCGGCAAGGGCCTTTTTACCCAGGAACTGGAGGACATGCTGATTTCCGGCGGGCTCGATTTCGCCGTGCATTCCTCCAAGGACATGCCGACGAAGCTGCCCACGGGCCTGTTCCTCTCCGCCTACCTGCCACGTGAAGATGCCCGCGACGCGTTCGTCGGACGCACGGCCGAAAAACTCATGGACCTGCCGCAGGGCGCCACCATCGGCTCGTCGTCGCTGCGCCGCCAGGCGCTGATCAAGCGGCTGCGTCCGGATATCAACGTCGTCACCTATCGCGGTCTGGTCGATACCCGGCTAAGGAAACTCGCCGAGGGCCAGGTCGATGCGACCCTGCTTGCCTTTGCCGGCCTGAAGCGGCTCGGCAAGGACGACGTTCCGACCGAGCTTCTCGATCCCGAAACCTTCCCGCCCGCCCCGGCGCAGGGCGCCATCTGTATCGAAAGCCGCATTGGCGACGACCGGATCAACAGCCTGCTCGAAGCGGTCAACGACGCACGGACGCATGAGGCCGTGACCTGCGAGCGGGCGTTCCTTGCGACCCTCGACGGCTCCTGCCGCACGCCGATTGCCGGTTTTGCCGTGTCGGACGGCGACACTATCCGATTTTCCGGCATGGTTTTGACCCCGGACGGCAGCCAATATTTCCGCGTCACCACCGAGGGCAAGGCACCCGATGCCGAACGGCTCGGCGCCAAGGCCGGCGACGATATCCGCATCGATGCGGGGCCGGATTTCTTCTCGAGCTGGACCTGAGCCCATGCCTGTCCCCTCGCGTATCCTTGTTACCCGGCCACAGCCTTCAGCGGCGGCAACGGCGGCAAGGCTTGAAGCGCTCGGGCATGAGGCGATCGTCCTGCCGATGATGGAGGCGGTGCACACGCCGCAGGCAGCGCTCGATGTTCTGGCTCTTCCCCACAGCGCCATCGCCGTGACGAGCGCGGAGGCTGTCCGCGTCTTGGGCGCGATCGGGGATCGATTGACACCGTATCTGCGGACGCCTGTTTTCTGCGTCGGCGCGGCGACGGCGGACGCGGCGAGACAATCGGGATTTCGATCGGTGATCACCGGCCCCGGGACAGGCAGCGGCCTTGCTCATCTCATTGCGGAAACGTCAACCGGCGTTGGACAGGGCCTTGTCTATCTGGCAGGCTTGCCGCGAACTCCGGCCTTCGAGGCAGCCTTGCGGGACGCAGGCGTCGCCTGCCGTGTCGCCGAGGTCTATCGAATGTCTCCGATCGCTCATGCGCCGGGGGCCATCGAAGACCTTTTCGAATTGCGCAAGCCCGATACGGTTCTGTTCTATTCCCATGAAACCGCCAGGCATTTCTTCGATCTCGTCGCCCCGGAGAAAATCGCGGAATTTCAGAACATTCGCCTGCTTTGCCTCAGTGATCATGTGGCAACAGCAGTACCGCAAGGTATCGGAAAAGTCGCCGTTGCCGCCGAGCCCAATGAAGCCAGCCTTTTCGCGCTGCTCTGACCGGTCCATCGACCGCGCACCGCCATCACGTCATGGAGTGCCTAGTCAAGGAATTGTCGCTTGGGGGCTTTCCCTATCCCTGCCGCATGTCTAGGTTTAAGACAGTGCCTTACGCGATAACGGAAAGAGATCATCATGGGACCGGAAAATCCTCCGCGCCGCTCGAAATCCGACCAGGAGCCGTTGACGATCGACCTGGAAGCCAATGCATTGGCAGCGGAAGACGCCGATAGAACCGATGCGGCTGCCGAACGCGAGGCGGCGGAGATCCGCGCCGGCGAAGCCGATGAAACCGTGCGCGCCGATGTTGGCGAACCGGCCGACATTGCGGAACAGGCGCCGGACACGGATGCGCGCGAATCGGATGAAGAAGACGCCCGTGCGGACGCAGCAGCGGCGGCCTTTGCCGAAGAGCCGACCTCGGCCGCCACGGCGGCGGAACAGCCAATCCATGCCGAACCGCGCCGCGCCTCCAGTTCCGGTGCCCTCGCTGCCGGCATTCTCGGCGGCCTGATCGCGCTTCTCGGCGCCGGCGGCTTGCAATATGCGGGCGTCCTGCCGGCACTCGGCCCGGGTAGCGATACAACAGTCGAGCAAGGCCTTGCCAGCGACGTCGAGGCGATCAAGGCGCAGCTTGCCGCAGCACCCGCGCCATCGGCGACCGCCGATCTCGCCCCGCTGGAAACCCGCATCGCCGAGCTGGAGAAGAAGACCGCTGAAGCCGGAAACGGCGCGGCAGTCGACGTTTCCGGCCTCGATGCCCAGATCGCCAACCTGACCGGCGAGATCGCCGCGCTGAAATCGGCACTGGCCGATGCCAAGCAATCGACGGAAACGGCAAAGACCGAGCTTTCGACCCGCATCGACGCCGCCGAGAAGAAGATCGACGAGCCGGCCAGCGACGTGCAGCTGGCCCGCGCCATCGCCGTCACGGCACTGAAGACGGCGATCGATCGCGGCGGTCCGTTCCTGGCCGAACTCGATGCGCTGAAAAGCATCGCCGCCGCCGATCCGGCCGTCGCCGGCCTTTCGGGCGATGCGGCAACGGGCGTCGCCCCGCGTGCCGATCTGGTGCGCGACTTCCCGGCTGTGGCCGACGCCATGCTCGAGGCAGCCGAACATACCGATCCCGACCAGGGCATTTTCTCCCGGCTGATGGACAGTGCGTCCTCGGCCATCCGCGTTCGCCCCGTTGGCAGTGTCGAAGGCGAAGGCCCGGAAGCGGTCGTTGCCCGCATCGAGGACAAGCTCACCAATGGCGATCTGAAGGGCGCGAGCCTGGAATGGGAAGCCTTGCCGGAGCCCGCGAAAACCGCCGGTGCCGATTTCAAGACGAAGCTCGACCAGCGCATCCGCGTCGAAGGGCTGATCGACGCGGCCGTTGCCGGCGCCATGACGGCCAACCAGGGCTAAGGAAGAATTCATGATCCGTATCCTGTTTTATGTCCTCATCGTCCTGGCGCTCGGCGCCGGCTTCGCCTGGCTTGCCGACCGTCCCGGCGAACTGTCGCTGATCTGGCAGGGCCAACGCATCGAAATGAGCCTGATGGTGGCGGCAACGCTGCTCGCCTCGCTGATCGCGGCGATCCTGATCGTCGTCTGGTTCATTCGCGTCGTCTGGCTCTCGCCGCATTCGATTTCCCGCTATTTCCGTGCCCGCAAGCGCGACCGCGGCTATCAGGCGCTGTCGACCGGCCTGATCGCCGCCGGTGCGGGCGATTCGGCGCTGGCCCGCAAGATGACGGCCCGCACCCGTGGCCTGCTCAGCTCTGACCAGGAGCCGCTGATCCATCTGCTGGAAGCGCAGACGGCGCTGATCGAAGGCAAATATGACGACGCCCGCAAGAAATTCGAGCTGATGGCCGACGACCCGGAAACCCGCGAACTCGGTCTGCGTGGTCTGTATCTCGAAGCCAAGCGGCTGGGCGCCAACGAGGCGGCACGGCAATATGCCGAGCGCGCCGCCGACAAGGCGCCGCATCTGCCCTGGGCGACGTTGGCGGCTCTCGACTATCGCAGCCAGACCGGCCAGTGGGACGAGGCCATCCGCCTCCTCGACCAGAGCCGCGCTTCCCACGTCATCGACCGCAAGGAAGCCGACCGCAAGAAGGCCGTGCTTCTAACCGCTCGCGCCTCCCAAAAGCTTGAAGCCGACCCGAAGGGCGCACGCGACGACGCGCAGGCCGCGCTGAAGCTTGCCGAGGATCTGGTGCCCGCCGGCCTGATCGCCGCCAAGGCGCTGTTTCGTGAAGACAATCTGCGCAAGGCCGCCTCCATTCTCGAAAAGCTCTGGAAACAGGATCCGCATGCCGAAGTCGCCAGGCTCTACGTCCGGGCGCGCAGCGGCGATTCGGCCTCCGACCGTCTGAAGCGGGCAAACAAGCTTGAAGCGCTCAGGCCGAACAATGCGGTTGCATTGGCCACCGTCGCTGAAAGCGCGCTCGAAGCGCGTGAACTGCCGCTCGCCCGCGCCAAGGCGGAAGCCGCTGCCCGCATGCAGCCGAGCGAAGGCATCTTCCTGCTTCTGGCCGATATCGAGGAAGCCGATACCGGCGACGACGGCCGCATCCGCCACTGGATGAACCAGGCGCTGAAAAGCCCGCGCGATCCGGCCTGGACCGCCGACGGCGTCACGGCGCCGGAATGGCTGCCGGTCTCGCCGGTCAGCGGCCGTCTCGACGCCTTCGAATGGAAGCAGCCGGTCGCCCAGATCGCCGGCCCGGTCGAGGAAGGCACGGTCGATGTCGCCGACGAGGCGATCCGCAGCCTGCCGCCGGTGGCCATCGCCCATCAGCGCCCCGAACCGTTGCCGCAGCCTGAGCGGGCTGTGACCCCGGCAAAGCCGAGCCCCGTCATCGAAGCCGCCGAGAAATCCGAGGAAGTGGCGGTCAAGACCATCGCTGTGCCCGCGCCGAGCGAATCGGTGATCGTGCCGCAAACGGTCAAGGTGGAACAGAAACCTGCTCCGACAAAGACCGACGAAACCACCGTCGAGCCCTTCTTCGGCCGTCCGCCGGATGATCCGGGCGTGCGCGACGGCAGCAAGCCATTGGAAAAGACCACATTCCGCCTGTTTTAAGCGGCAACCCATAGTGTAGCGAAAATCATGTTTGACCGATTTCGGACTTTCCTCGACAGCCTGACCGGCCACGGGCCTTCGATCGAGGCCGGCGATCCGCGCATCGCCATCATGGCGCTCTGCATCCAGGTGATGGAGGCCGATGGCGAGATCCACGAGAAGGAGCGCAGGAAGGTGCGCTCGATGATCAAGGATCACTACCAGCTGGACGACGGCGCGCTCGACGCGCTGATCGCCGCCGGTGAAACGGCCGAAAGCCAAGCCATCGATTTCTTCCGCTTCACCTCCGATATCAAACGGCATTTTTCCGAGGAACAACGGATAGACCTTGTCGGCATGCTGTGGGAGATTGTCTATGCAGACGGCAAACGCAGCGAAATGGAAGACCATGTGATCTGGCGGATCGCCGATCTCTTGGGCGTTTCCGGCAGGGACAGGATCATCAAGCGGCAGGAGGTGGCCGCAAAGTTGGACGTCGTGGAGGAGACCACAGCGCAACAGGAAAAGTGAAATGCTTTTCGACGACCGCACGTTCTATAGGCGCAATACCGACAAGCCGGTCCTGATCATCCTGCATCAGGAACATTCCAGCCCCGGCCGTGTCGGACATCTGTTGCTGGAAAAGGGGCTGAGCCTCGATATCCGCCGTCCGGTACTCGGCGATCCCCTGCCTGCGACGCTCGAACAGCATGCCGGCGCCGTCGTCTTCGGTGGGCCAATGAGCGCTAACGACGACGAGGACTATGTCCGCCGCGAGATCGACTGGCTGGCTGTGCCGCTGTCTGAAAACAAACCCTTCCTCGGTATCTGTCTTGGCGCACAAATGCTGGTGCGCCATCTCGGCGGCGTGGTCGGCCCGCATCACGAAGGCATGACGGAAATCGGCTGGTATCCGCTCGAGGCGACCGAGAAGGGCCGGGCGCTGATGGAGTGGCCGTCGATGGTCTACCAGTTCCACCGTGAAGGCTTCGATCTGCCGGCAGGCGCTGAATTGCTCGCCTCCGGCAGTACCTATCCGAACCAGGCCTTCCGCTACGGCGAGAACGCGTGGGGCATCCAGTTCCACGGCGAACTGACGCGGGTGATGATGCATCGCTGGGTCGTGCACGGCGCGCACCGGTTCGACCTGCCCGGCGCGCAGATGGGGCGGGCCCATCTGGAGGGTCGCATGGACTACGACGCGCCGCTGCGCGCCTGGATGGATCGGTTCCTCACCCACATCTTCCAGCGACAGGGCGAGAAGGTGACTGCTTAACGGTGATAATCCGATAACGCGGAGATCGGGGAAACTTACCCCCCTCTGTCACTGCGTGACATCTCCCCCTCAAGGGGGGAGATTATTCTTTTCCCTTAAGGGCGCAAAAGTTAACGGTTGATCTCCCCCCTTGAGGGGGAGATGTCGGCGTCGCCGACAGAGGGGGGTAGGCCTCCCCGGGTTCGTAGCCGGTATGTTCACCGCTCCGGAGCATCCAGCGAATCGATCTTGCGCAGTTGCGGAAAACCGAGCGCCCAGATGACGGCGACCGCCAGCGTGCCGGCGCCGCCGATCACCACGGCCGGAACCGCACCGATGATATGCGCCATCGTGCCGGCGCGGAATTCGCCAAGCTCGTTGGACGCGCCGACGAAGACCATGTTGACGGCATTGACGCGGCCGCGCACGGCATCCGGCGTCCAGAGTGCGATCAGCGTTTCGCGCACATAGACCGAGATCATGTCCGACGCGCCCATCAGCATCAATGCCGCGATCGACAGCCAGGCAACCTGCGACAGGCCGAAGATCACCGTGCCGATGCCGAACAGCGCCACGCCGGCAAACATCAGGATGCCGGCATTGTGCCGGATCGGATAGGCGGCCAGCGTCACCGCCACAAGGATGGCGCCGATGCCGGGGGCAGCCCGCAGCAGGCCGAGGCCGAGCGGGCCGAGCACCAGGATTTCGCTGGCAAAGACCGGCATCAGCGCCACGGCGCCGCCGAGCAGCACGGCGAATAGATCGAGTGAGATGGCTCCCAGAACGACTTTTTCGGTGCGGATGAACTTGAACCCGGCCAGAACCGAGGTCCAGTCGCGCGGCTCGCTGAGGCTATGCTGCGCCGGTTTTTCGATCATGAAGACGAGAATGGCCGACAGGATGAGGAAGACCAGCGCGACGGAATAGGCGAGGATGGCGCTGACCCCATAGAGCAGACCGCCGGCGACCGGCCCAAGGATCGCGGCCGTCTGCCAGGAGGACGAATTCCAGGCAATCGCGTTCGACAGGTCGTGGGCCGGAACGAGGTTGGGTGCCAGCGATTGCACCGCCGGTGCCATGAAGGCGCGCTCGATGCCGAAGACGATCAGGATGGCGAAGACGGGCCACGGCGAAAAGGCGTCGGCGACCGTCAGCCCGAGCAGCGCTGCCGCGCAGAGCGCGCTGATGATCATGCAGACCGAGACGATCATCCGCCGCGAATGCCGGTCGGCCACCGATCCCGTCACCAGGATGAGCAGCAGCGACGGCAGGAACTGGAAGAGACCGATCAGGCCGAGATAGAGCGTGTTCTGGGTCTGCGCATACATCTGCCAGCCCACCGAGACGCTGATGATCTGGATGGCGAAGGAAGCGAGGAAGCGGGCGAAGAAGAAACGGGCGTAGGAGACATGCCGGAACGCGGCGAACCGGTCTGCACCCTGAAGGACGGACATGCGGTATTCTTTCCGAACAACGGCAGGCCAGCCCGCCGTATTAAACATGTTTGGTCCATCGCGAAGCACGGACTTGCCGGTTTAGTCGTCAATGTCTACATGTCTGTCAACAACGAATTGGAGACCGGCATGCTTGCTGTCATTGCGACCCTGAATTTCATCATCAACATTGCGTGGTTCCTGGTCATCGCTTCGGCGATTTTTTCCTGGCTCTACGCTTTCAACGTCATCAACGTGAACAACAACGCGATCAACATGATCGGCCGCTCTCTCTACCAGCTGACCGAGCCGCTCTATCGTCCGATCCGCCGCGTCCTGCCGGACATGGGCGGCGTCGACCTGTCGCCGCTGGTAGTCTTGGTGATCCTGTATTT
>Ga0307515_10016275_pt1 | contig 13625 bp, 6 predicted proteins | sample 17_EM_MG_FD_194513 | JGI IMG/M metagenome (GOLD analysis project Ga0307515, IMG submission 194513) | Populus trichocarpa ectomycorrhiza microbial communities from riparian zone in the Pacific Northwest, United States - 17_EM | ecosystem: Host-associated > Plants > Roots > Unclassified | place...
AAAAGAAAGTTCAATCAAACAAAAGGCAGTTCCATATGGGCAAAAAACAGTCAGGACAAAAAAAAAAGGGAATGGAAAATGAAAAATCATGCATGGAGGAAGTTAAAACAAACACAAACATAGTAGTCAAACCACAAGCAAGATAGATAAAATAATGAAATTCTAGATTGCATCTACCAAATAAATGTAAGAAGAAGAAACCAACATCAGTGAAAAAGAAGCAGTTGCTTCTAGCAAGTGGAAAAAATGGAAAACAAACTAAAACAATAGTAGGCCTACTTTAAAAGCACTAAATGGGAATACCAAGAGGTGGCAAAGAGGAGCATTTAAAACAGCTTCCTTATCCTTCTAAAAAAATGATAAATATAAGGTTGAGATCAGAATCCTATTCTAACTTAGAAATCAAAGGGGCGACAACTTCTCCTTTAGTTCCTAAGATTAGTAAGCAACATTATAGGCTATAAATAAGTCTTGTATCAGACCTACAATGTTTTCTTTTTTTATTCTCATCTCATGGTAGATAAAGACTTAAGACTTATAAGCTTTATTTTTATTTTGTTAGCTACAACTTAAAGCTTATTTGGATCAAAGTTTGAGCTTACTAGTAAAGGTTTTGGATCAGTTTTTGTATGTGGATCAATTCAGTCCATAATGGTAGATCCATTAGAGTTAATTTTTCAGAACTATTTAAGCACATGTAAGCCTAAATTTCGACAGTCATTGATGAATAATACTTCTGAACTTTTTAATTTTAACATGTGAGAAAGTTTCTTGAACGAATTGAATCTGACTTATTAAAGATTAACTGGCTTTGTGATGTCATTCGATTTCATTTCAATAGTGCTTGTGTCTTAGAACAGGTTTTTATTGTGTCACTCCTATCATATCTCTTTCAGCTTTCTAGAATCAGATCTCAATTTTAATTGTGAGTTGCGTAACGATGGAAAGAAGGAAAGCACCATGTGCAGATCTCTCTTTAGATGCCAAACCCTACAGCTTTCTTATCTTACCCTAATCGAATAGCTTGTTGAACTTCAGGAAAGGATTTCTCCTCAAAGACGGTTGATTCCAAGGGCGGGGAAGGCGTGCTCGCTGGAAAGGCGCGCTGCAAGCTTCTTCCTTTGAAATCACCCCCATCGTTAACACTAAATCCATAATGCTCAATCACATTCCTTACTTGTATTGGCCATGGCTGAGCTAAATAAAGGAAAGTGAAAAAAGAAATGAAACAACTAATCATGACTTGGAAATAGCACAATGACACACGAGAAAAAGAAGATACTGGAAATCACAATCAGAAAAGGAAGGCAGTAAAAAGGCAAGATAAGGAAGGGGGAAAACTTCAATTGAAGATTCAATAGAAATCAAAAAAAAAAAAAACTGAAAAAGCTAAAATAGAGCACTAATGAATAGAACAAAAACACGACAGCAAACCAAGACCCCCAAACAAGAACAAGTAGCAAGCTGAAAGTGCAATTGTAAAAAATAAAATAAGAATATGAAACATTGCAAGACTTCAACTTAAGTAAAATCCAAAGTAGAAAGTCATGCTTCTCTAAGAACTAGTGCTGGGAATATTGTCCTTTAACGAAGCCACCTCTAAGTGGCATAGAGAAAGGAGTTACAAAAGAAAGCAACTTTTAAGGGTGATATATGACCTAATACAAGCGGAATGACAAAAATAAAAGAATAGAACATAGCCAATGCCTAGCATCGACAATGCGCTCTCTTGAAGAGAACACATTAATTTTTTTCTTTTATATATATATATATATATAAGGGAAAAAGGTATCAACAGATAATGAAAGAAGAGTGATGTGATAAATAAGAAGTTCCACCAGCAAAACAATTGAAATCAAGCAGCATAACTACAAAAAAAAAATAGCGCAGAGGCAAGCTGCGTGTCAGCATAAATTTTAACAAAGCCAAAACCAAACAAGTGAATATAATAATAATAACTTATTTATTTTTATGTTTTAAAATTATTTTTTTAAAATTATTTTTTTTATGTTTTCAAATCATTTTGATATGCTGATATTAAAAATAATTTTTAAAAAATAAAAATATTATTTTAATGCATTTTCGAGCGAAAAACACTTTAAAAAAATAATCATTGACACACTCTCAAACACCCTCTAAATATCAGGTCCAACCAAGTAACTTAATATGCATTCACCAACAACAAACAAACTCTCACCAAATAAAAACAACCTAGAGAAGCAATGAACAACAAAGCATACAGGAAAATCATCTAAAACATCGAAAGGCAACAACGAACTTTAAAAACAAATATTGATAAAAAAAAAACAATATATTACATTAAAAGACACATTTTAGAACAAAAGTAGAGGAACAAAAAGAAGCATAAAATACTAAAACACAATAAAGATTCACAATCCTTTAATGTGGAGAAAATAGAAAACAACTTTTTTTTAAAAAAAAAAAACTAATAGGTTGAGGGCAAGTTTTCATCGAGTTAATAGGGGTCAATCTGAGTTTTTAATTAAGTCATTCATGTTTTTTTTTCCAACCCGGATCAATCTATGACTCGATTCAATTCATGAGTTTTATAACTATGGTCGGTCCTATGAGAGAATGGGGGTTTCTATTGTATTTTTTTATTTATTATCATTTTTTTACAAGGAGAGAGGGAGATAAATTTTATTTTTATTTTTAATAATTTATTTTTAAGTAGGAGTTCTAGTTTATTCTCTATAGTTGTATTGACCAAACTGGTAAAACCTTAACGGGTTAAGCTAATTCTAGCAAAATTCCATAGGTTGTGAAACCCATCATAAAATGGTATTAGTAGACAAACTTGAAGATCCCTGCCCGACCAACATTTTGTTCCTGTTAAAATCACTTGAATCATGGTGCTTTGAATGCACTAGAAGCACTGCACTCCCAACCATAAGTTAATATTACTTTAATTACACCGTTTAAATTGATATAAACGTTGATCTAAGTATTTTTTTTTATGATAAAACAAAAAAAAATTAACATGTATAATAAATGAGTAAATTTTTCATCTTATTAATTCTCTTGGGATTTTTTTTAAAATATGATTAATGAGTATATTTGATATCAAATTAAAAATGAAATACACTCACTTTTTGGGTTACAATTTTATTGAAATTTAACATGTAACATGAGCTTTTTAACATTAAATACTAACATGATTAAAGTAAATTATGAGTAAATAAAGAATTGATTTCAAAGCTCTTTATTTATATGTTTTTGAAAAAACTCAAAGCTCTCTAAAAAAGCTGATTATGGATGAAATTTATTATGATGTTAATTCTTATTAGTTTTTAGAAAGGAGAGGGCCTAAGAAAAAACAATTAATAAGAATTGATCATTTATGTCTTTGGGCTTAAACTCATGCACGCACATGGCCTAGCTTGGGTCAGGTCTAGGTAAAATAATTTTTTGATAACTTAATTTTGGGCTTGCGACTAGTCTATAAATGAGGGTCTGGATTTGGCTAAAATAATGTTTTGAACTATAAAAGATTATTTTTTACTAACTTAATTTTCAGTTTGGGTCTAATTCATAAAGGATTATCTTATTCAGCCCCTAGATTAAGTCTAACCAGTTTCTTCAGTTTTATTTTTCCAGAACTGATTCTTTATAAACTTGGATAGTTTTTTTATAGTTTCTGCAGTTCTTAAGACCAAAACTATCAAGATTAATTATGGCATCATAGCAGGTAATCAAAGATTAATCATAACTAGTTCTTATCAGTTCTTAGAGAGTAGATGACATAAGCAAAAAGATTAACCATAATTAATTATTTATGGCTTTGAGTTTAAATCCACACACGCACGACAAGACTTGAGTTGAGGTCTGAGTAAAATAACTCTTTGGGCTATAAAAGATTTTTTTTTTCTAACTTAATTTTAGGCTTGGGTTTAATTAATAAATGATGTCTAGGTTTAAGTAAAATAATTTTTTGAACTATAAAAAATTATTTTTTGCTAACTTAATTTTAGTCTCGGGTCTAGTCCATAAAAGATTATCTTGTCTAACCTACGGATTAAGTCTGATCAGTTTCTTTAGTTATATTTTTTCAGAATCGATTCTTCATAAACCTAGATAGTTTTGGATAATTTATCGAGCTCTTTAAAATCAAAACTATCAAGATTAATTATAGTATTATGATAGGTAATCAAAGCTGATTATAAAGGGAATTTGTTCTGATATTGATCAAAATTGATTATCATTTTTTAGAGAGAAAAGGACTAAGTAAAATGGGTTTTGAACTTAAACTCATCTCGATAAAAACATCATATTTGAATAGCTTTGTGAATATATCCACAACTTGGTTTTGTATCTTCACATACTTGACTTCAACTTTCTAGTTTGCAATGCAATCTCGTAATTAATGAAATTTTGTGTCAATATACTTACTTCTATCATGAAATATTGGATTCTTTGCTAATGCAATGGTTAATGAGTCCACATAAATTGCAGTAGGCTTCTTTTGTGGCATTCATAATTCATTAAATAATCTCATTAGCTGAATGACAAACACATGATGTAGTCACTACATATTTAGCTTCACATGTTGACAAAGTGATTATGGATTGCTTCTTTAAACTCCATATTAATGTTGTGTCTTCCATATAGAAAAAAAATATATTTAGTGCTCTTTCTATCATCCATATCTCCAGCCCAATTACTATCACTATGATCCCCAAGTTCAAAGCTATAAGAATAACCATAGAAAAAGCCAAAATCAACAGTACCTTTGATATATCAAAGAATTCGCTTCAATGCTTTGAAGTGTGTCATAACTGGTGTCTTCATAAATCTACTCACAAGTCCTACGCCAAAAAGAATGTCCACACGAGTGTATGTCAAATATCTCAAACTCCCAACTAAGCTCTTGAATGTTATAGAGCTTATCTTCTCTCCTTCATCATTCTTTGACATCTTTACTCCACACTCAACTGGAGTATTTACTCTTATACAATCCTCCATCTTGAACTTCATGAGAACATCCCTTGCAAACTTCTCTTGACTTACAAAGATTCCATCTTCTTCTTGTTTGATCTCACTCCCTAAGTAGTAGAACATAAAACCAATATTCATCATCTCAAACTCCTTGATCATTGCTTGCTTGAAGTCTTCAAACATCTTTGGATTTTTCCTATAAAGATCAAATCATCCACATACAAACATATAATAAGAGCATCACCACTCTCTTTGATCTTTATATAGATATCATATTTATAGGGCATTTAACAAATCTATTTTTTAAGAAATAGTCATCAATGCGACTATACCAAGCCCTTAGGGATTGCTTCAATCCATACAAGGTTTTGTTCAACTTTAATACCTTGTCTTTATGTCCCTTTATCTCATATCTCATAGGTTGCTCAATGTATACCTCCTCTTCAAGAAAACTATTAATAAAGGCTGATTTGACATCCATTTGATAGATTCTCCATCTATGTTAGTTAGTGGTGGAAATAATTAATTAAATGGTCTCCAATCTAGCAATGTTAGTAAAAACCTCATCATAGTTAATCTCATGCTTTTGGCTATATCCGTTTTCCACTAACTTTGTCTTGTATCTCTCCACCTCTCATTTGGCATTTTTCTTCTCTTTATAGATCTACTTGAAACCTATTGGCTTCTTTTTATTTGGTTTAGGAACCAATCTCCATGTGTCATTCTTCTTAATTGATACAATCTCCTCATCCATAACAATTCTTCATTTTGCATCATTTATTGCTTCTTCAAACACTATAGGATCACATGTAGCAAGATGACAATATAGTGTTACATCATCATCAATAGAATTAGTTACCTCATACAAGTCATCAAGGCTTTTCATCTTTCTTAGTGGACATGGTGGAGTGCCACTACATGAGCTTCCATTAGAAGAAAAAGAAGAAGAAGAAGAAGAAGAAGAAGAAAGAGAAGAAATTTGAGGTCATTAATGTTTGTAGAGGTGTAACTATATCTTCTTGATGATCTTCATATATTTCATCCTCTTCATCAATAATCGGTAGGAAGTCATGTTTCTCACCATCATCTACCTTCTAATCCTATGCTCCTTCTTTATCGAACTCAACATCTCTACTACTCACCATCTTTTTTTCATTAGGGTTGTAAGGCTTGTATGTAACAACTCGGTTTTTTCAAAGCCAAAACAATAGTAAATGTTTTGTTGTTCACCACCATATCATTCCAAAAATTAATAAACCAATTTCCACTCATTATCGAGGCACAATCCATATGCAATAACATCGAACAATATTCATAAAAAGTAGTTCTAACAGATACACATAACATCACATTTGCATAATTAATTACAAGTCTACATTATAATATATGTACATAGTTACAAGTTTGCATTCCTATACTAAAAATAGTCATTACGAGTTTAAATGAAAGTATCAAATAACAGTTATACAATTATTACATTTTGTTTATACAAAATACATCATGATCTAAAATACGACTACATGTTCTTTGCAAAAGTAGGGTCCCGTGAAATGGGTTTGTAGACACCTTGTTGGTGTGATGTCCCTGCTGTAGTACAAATATTTACAAGAATTATAAATAATTAATGATAAGCAAATAAGTAGTTAAAGGAAAGCATTATCCTTACTTTCTATTTAAAGCATCATAATCATAGTTCTTTCATATACTTGGTACATACAAAACGTAGTACACATGAGCGCATCAATTCTTGGAACCAACTTATAACTTTCAACTTCGGCCATCCTCTTAGGACGACTTTAGTTGAAACTAATCATCAATTACAACCCGGCCATCCACTTCGGATGCCATTAGCCAAAACTAATCATCTATTCATCTCGTTCATCCACTTAGGATGCCATTAGCCAAAGCTAATCAATTATTCATCCCGACCATCCATTTAGGATGCCATTAGCCGAAGCAAATCATTAATCACAAGACAAGCAATTCCTTGACGACTTGGTTTTCATACTAACGCGATATTATGTCATTCGTAATAAATTTTTTTTTATAGATTAGCATTATATAAGAGGAAGGTGAAGACCACCTACCTGTTCTCCCTGTGGGGTGTCCTTGCCTGGTTGGAAGATCGATCCTAGTCGTACCACCTAACATATTAATGATCACAAATTAGCATATTTGTATTCAATAATCACATAACTCATCACCATACATATTTCAAGAATACACATGTTCACATTCAAGTGTTCCACATATTACACAATTATACCATGAAATCGTTACAAGCATTTAAGTCAATTTTGTTATGGAGGTTTGTCGCAGAACATCGACAGTGAAAGATGGTTCGCTGCCGACACAGAATTTGGCAGCGAAAATCAGTTCGCTGCCGACACAGAATCTGGCAGCGAAAACCGATTCGTTGGTGAAACAAAATTTGACAGCGAAAACTGGTTCGTTGTTGACACATAATTCAGCAGCAATTGCCAGTGCATATAGGCTACTGCAAACTTTAGAAATCATTGATGAAAACTGAGTCGCTGCCGACTCATAAATCATCAATGCAACACAGTTTCATAATTGACGTTGAAATCGTCAACGCATATGGTTTACGGCTAACTCAGAAATCATTGACGAAAACTGAGTCGCTCCCGACTAAAAAATCATCAATGCAACACAGTTTCATAGCTGATGTTGAAATCGTCAACGCATATGGCTTACTTCCCCCCCTTGACCGAAAACATTGCTACCCATTATTCCCAAATTAGTACATGTAATTCTTCATGTTTTATAATAAGTATGCTCACAACCATAATTCACAAACACATATCTATTCTCTTTATTCACACCCATACATGTCCATTCATCATCTCAACAAAACATAAGTATTATCTAGTGAAATTCTTGTTCATGTTGCAGCTTGTTTCTCAAAGTTTAATAACAACATAAATTTGCACTCACATCATTCCAACACATTTCCATATCACTTCATCAACCAAGTATGCAGAAATTTCATCATTGTCACTTGTATAATTCTATTTTTGGTTCAAATATATCCCTAGACATCTTACAAGATCATCAACCAATCATTTTCATCATTTCATTTCATATATCATACAATTACATCAATTATTTATGAGAATTCAGACATAGCCATTAATTTAAATTATGTTTTAGCTTCAATTTGTCCCTATGAATCTAATAAAATCATCATCATTCATGAATTACTTCATCTCATACAGAATTTAATCATTCCTTCATCTTGGCCGGCCCTTCCACATGTTTCCACATTTAATTTCAATCATGTTTCTTTTTTGAAAAATGGTCTATAAATGAGTCTTTTCTTCCTTAATGTTTTATCTTGGTCTCTTTTATTTCTCCTTGGTTACAAGTTCTTGAGCTAAAGTGCAAGAACATTTATCTCCTAAATCTAGGTTTGCCCCCCTTTTCTCCTTGTCCAAACTGTGAGGTATTCCTTAGTCAAAAGATGAAGTTAACCTTACCTCATATTTTTAACAGGCTCCTAGTGTAGATTTCGATGGTATCTTTTCTTCTTCTATTCGGTTTTCTTCTTCCTTTCTTATATTGTTCAGCCGATCAGTTACACCCCCTCTCTTCCATGGTTTCAGCCATTAACCTTACTCTCTAGCTCTCCTTTTACTCACACAATCAATGAAGGGAACATGCAGCTGGACTGGGTTTGGTTTTCTTTGGAGAAGAGGTAGAGGAGCAAAAGCATGCAGCTGGACACATGCAACTGTTGTAACCGGTCTTTGGGAAGAGGAAGGGTCACCTTCCCTCTCTCCTCCTTGTATTTATACCCCCTTTTAAATGAGGTTGGGTGTTTGGGTGTTGGACAAGGTTATTCCTATCTCTTTTTTAGGGTTTTTTTAGGTTGGTTTCTATTCCCATTCTCCCATAGGATAGGTCGGCCTTCCTCCTCCATGTTTTTTCTCTAAGGTTGGTCGGTTTATATCTCTCAATTCTACCTAAAATTGGTTAGCCAAGGACTAAATTTTTGTGAGGTTTTATATTGTATCTTTTGGACTTTTGATAATAGCCCATAAAGATCATTTTTTTGCTCTTATCATCTAACTTGGTCCTTATTTGATAATCTACATGCACATAGTCAATGTTCCTAAAACTTTTCAAGTGAGAGACATTTGGTTTTCTTCCACTCCGTGCTTCTTATGGAGTCATGTCATTTAAGCCTTTAGTATGACACCTATTTGACAACTTGATAGCACAATCTGCAACTTTGACTCAAAACTCTTTAGGCATCTTCTTGGTTTTGAGTATGTTTCTTGCCATGTTAAGTATGCTTTTATTTTTTCTCTCCACCATGTTATTTTGTTGTGGGGATCTAGGCACCGTTAGAAGTCTCGTTATACCATAATCTTCACAAAACTCATTAAAATCATTAGAACAAAATTCACCCCCTTATCTATCCTAAATGATTTTATAGAATAACTTTTTTTTTTCAACTAATGCCTTAAACTTCTTAAAACAACTAAACATATTAGACTTTTTTTGTTAAGAAGTATACCCAAGTTTTTCTACTATAATCATCAATAAAAAGTAGAAATTACAATTTTTTTACCAAACAAACATGGTTTGATAGGACCACAAATATTAACATGTATTTCTTGTGGGGGTTAACTTGCTCTTGATGTGGACTCTTTTAGAAAGCTCTTACAAAATTGTTTGCCCGCTAAATATCCTTCACACAACTTATTTGGATGTATAATGGATGGCAAACCCTTCAACATCTCCTTTTGTGCCATCATCTTCAAGATATCAAAGTTTACATGCCCAAGTCTCATATGTCAAAGCCAAGTCTCATCCTTCACACATGCATTTAGGCACATTTGTCTCTATGTTTAGCAAGAACATTCTATTCTTTGTCATGACTACTTCGCAATTATAGCTCCTTTAGTGTTAAGTAATGTCAAAATATGATTTTTCATTTTAATCTCATATCCTTTCTTCAATAATTATCCTAAGCTTAATATGTTGCTTTTCTTTGTTAGTATATAATAGACATCACCAATAAATTGATGACTTCTATCTTTCAATTTAATCAAAATCGTACATTTTCCTTTGATGACAACTTTTGAATGATCCGTAAAGGTGACATTACCTCTAATTACTTCATCAAGCTCTATGAACTTGTCTTTGTCTTCACATATGTGGTTGTTGGCTTCATTGTCTAGATACCACATGTTCTCTTTGTCTTGCATTATCATATCATGCACTAGTAATAAGGTGGCTTCCTTCTCCTCTTATATCACTAGATTTGTGTTATCTTCAACCTTCTTGGTTGGACTCCAACAATCCCTAGCATAATGACCTACCTTTTGACAATTATAGCATTTAACTTTTGATTTGTCAGACCTGGATTTCAGATGCCACTATCAATGTAACCAGTCGACCAGTTTACTTTATGCGGTCAACCGATTGACCTGTTGAGACTGTCACAACCTCCTCTTTATTTATTTAGTCTATGTCCTCTACTCCTTTAAGAATATCCAGAACCATCTTGATTTGTAAAAAGTGCTTCTGCACTCACATCCTCTTGAATCTTATTGACTCTTTTCTCATGGGCTTGTAATTTTTCCATGAGACCTAGGATTAAAAGAACATCTATATTTTGCGACTCTTCTATCGCAACCACCACATAATGGAACTTCTTTTGCAGTGAGCATAAGATCTTCTCTACCATATATGTATCTTTCATCTTCTCCCCATATCTTTTCATTTGATTATATATGGCCAATACCCTTGCAAAGTATTTTGACATGTTCTCTGATTTAAGCATGTAAAACTTTTCAAAGCAACCATGTAGCTTTTATAAACATACCTTTCTCACATTGTCAGCTTCTTGGTTTGATTCTAGCAAAACTTTTCATGGTTGCTTGGCAGTGGTTGCATTGGCCACTATCTCAAAAGTGGCATCATCCAAATATTGGTGGATGATTGTTAGTGTTTGTTGATCCTTTTTTTGTGCCTTTTGCATGGCCTTCATTTGGGCTGAAGTCAATGTTGCTCCATCTATAAGTTTCTCAAAGCCTTTTTCAATTGTCTTCCATACATCTTGGGAACTTAACCAAACTTTTACTCAAATACATTAAGTTTCATAGTTGTCATTTGTCAACCTAGGACATTGAAGTGGGAAGTTTGGATTAGTCATATCAAATAATCAAACCTAAGCTCCGATACCTCTTGTTGGAAGAAGGATGAGTGTTATAGAAGATCAAAAATAGTAATGCAAAGTCAAAAATCAAGAAGAAAAAGATTGATAGGAAGGTATACTTTTATCAAGTGTTTCTCTCTAAGTTCTCTTATATATTCTCTTTTTTTTTTTGTGTTTATTCATAATGCTGAATTACAAGTTTTTTTTATAGGTATAAATTCTTAGACAATCAAAGAATTAAACTAATATATATTATCCTAATTCTAATATGAATTGTATTATGCTGAATGAATCAATCGACTATTTCTAAACTGGTCAATCAATTCAACTTATTCCAGTCAATTGATTAGTTGTCAACCGGAGACCCGGTTCCTCTATTTTTCATAATCGTAAGTGCACGGTGGGGCTCCTCTTTCAAAATACTGCCGCTGCTCAGGTGCTATACTGCTATTTAAGGAGATGGGTCAAGATGCTGTCCACGGTGTTGTCACTGCTGGGAAAGAAGAGAGCTGTTGGACAAGATATCGCTGGAACTGGTGGTCTGGCCTTCTTGCTGGCAACGTTGGTGGTTCAGTCAAGAGAGAAGCTACTGGCATGGTGCTCTCCACTGCTCACGGTGTCGTTGCTGTCGTTCATGGCTGGAACAGGAGGTCACAGTGGGGCTGCTGAAGACTTTGCTGATGTAGCTCTCGTCCACAACGTTGGTGTAGAGCTGCTACTAGAGGAAGATCTTCTACTGTTATTGCTGTTAATGGTGTGATTGAGAACAACTATTATTGCTTTTGGAGCTCCAACTAAACTGCTGCTATGTGGAGTGGATCTGTGCTACCTTGTGATTCTAGTGTTGCTCTACTAGAAAAAAAGAAGAGATGAGTTGCAGCTGGAGCACGATGTTGAGCTGAAGACTTGTTGTTCACAGTGTTAGACCATAGAGAAGAAGTTGTTGGTACAGAAAGCTAACAGGAAGTTGCTTCAATGGAGGAATGAAGGCTCATGGTGAGATTAGAGGTTGAGGGTCTCTTTAATGGTGTTTTTGATTTTCTGGACCAAAGAAAATTGATGCCAGAGAAAAGCTCCCCCATTTTATTTTCTTCTTCTCTTTTTATACCGGTCTTGGAAAATCCTCACTTCCCGTTTCAGCCGTTAATATATCCCCATTGCATCTCCTCCCTTGATGTTACAGGAATAGTGACATGAAAATAGTTCGATAATGGGTTTTTGGCTCCATGTAGCTGCATGTTCAATGCTGTAAAATAGGCTATTTTTTCTAGGCAAGAGTATAAGTGACAGCGTGTGATGGGGGTATTTTTTTGTCTTGTGTAAAGGAGAGAGAAAAGAGTTTTAAATCCTGCAAAAATTATGAAATATCAGCACCTATTTGTTATTTCTCACGGAGAGGTTGAAGACAATTCATCATACCTCCTTAAACAATATTGTTTTTTATATATTTTTATTATTATTAATATTACGTGTCCTTTTATTTAAATAAAAAAATATTATTTTATCGCTTTAGATTTGAATTAAATTTTTTTAAAAAAATTTATTTTAGTCTTTAATCTTTTAATTTATTTAATTCCATCCTTAATTAAATTTTAATTTTAAAAATTAATTCAATTTCACACCTGCAAAGTTTTGAAAATGTCCCCTAACTTCATTGTGTTTTTTGAATTTTTTTCAACTTGACATTTAATTAATCCTCAAACTTTGATTTCTTGTAATTATATCATTGATTACACCTAATTGATTTTATAGGAATTAAATATGGTCCTCTAAAAATTCAATCTTCTCAATTTAGACTAAAGCAGACCTCCAAACTTATTTTTTCACAAATTAAGTCCCTAATAAAAATTAATTTGCCCTATTAAAAATATAATTAAGTCATTGCACCTAATTAAATCTTTTGATTTGATCCAAATTAATTCTTAGACATAATTAAACCTTTAATTGGATCCATGATTAAATCAAATTGACCTATTAAGTCCTCATATTTAATTTTTTTTGCAGATTCGTCTAATAATCATTTAATTTTACCTTGAATCTTCATTGTCTTTTCAGTCTTGCATATATTGGGATACAATTAGACTCTTAATTTTGTCCAAAACTCCAGCTTCATTCTTTCATGCATTTGAAACCCTTCTCAATCTGCTCTTGTCAAGTTGTTAGTCTCTTATTATTATTATTATTATTATTATGAATTTTAAAAGAAAAAAGATAATTTTGAAGAAATCGAAAATTATATCATGACATCTCCAATGAATGTGCCTACACAAAACAAAAACAAAAGTATCTCTCACTCTCCCCCTTTGAATGTAAGAAATCAACAATTAGTTATCAAGAAAACAAAAAAAAAACAAAACAAGAAAACCCAGCAGATCCAAACCTTAGCAATGAATCTTCATGAATAACAAGAAAACCTAAGTAAATCCAGACTGCCCACAACTCCCAACAATCACAATCCACCACCCTTCTCCATGTCAGCCCA
>Ga0307515_10016276_pt1 | contig 13625 bp, 2 predicted proteins | sample 17_EM_MG_FD_194513 | JGI IMG/M metagenome (GOLD analysis project Ga0307515, IMG submission 194513) | Populus trichocarpa ectomycorrhiza microbial communities from riparian zone in the Pacific Northwest, United States - 17_EM | ecosystem: Host-associated > Plants > Roots > Unclassified | place...
TAATTACTTAATCTATATTTATTTAAACTACTTTTAAAACTATTACTACTTCTATTCTCTATACTATCTTTATTCTTAAAACTACTCCTATTAATATTTACTACTACTTTTATTATTATTCCTATTTTATTTCTATTAAAATTACCTCTATTACTACTCTTACTCTTATTATTACTTAATCTACTAAAATTACTACTAAATCTACCTCCACTACCTTTACTACTAAAATTACCTCTACTACCTTTACTACCTCTACTTTTACTAAATCCTTTACTCCTACTACTAAAACTTATAACTACCCCTATAATACCTTACTATTTACTACTACTACTTACTTTACTATTACCCTTTATCTATTATACTTTAAAATACTACTATCTATAATACTTAATAAAAAATACTATTACTATATACTCTTTACCTAAAACTAAAACTACTATTTAATTTTTACTCCTATTATTAATCCTAATCCTCTCTACTTTATTATATTACTACTCTTACTACTACTACTTCTACTTAATCTACCTCTACTTAATCTACTATTTTTACTGCTGTCGGAATATATGGACAGAAGTTACATGGTTACGTATCGTCGACGTGTCGTCGACGTGTCGTCGTTATGTCGCTGATTAGTCACCCTTATAGTGACTCATCAGCCCCCTACTTAGGCACTACAATCCTTACGATCCTCTACTTTCAATACCTATTAGACAAGAATTAATTCAACAGTTAATAGGCCAATTAAGTGCACTTGGGTGATACTGACAACTGCCTTTACTTCTACTATTACTTCTATTACCTTTATTATTTAATCTTTTTCTACTACTATATCTATCTAATTTACTTCTATTACTTAATTTACTAATCCTACTACTTTTATTATTTTTATTACTACTCTTATTCCTACTATCTTTATTTCTATTACTATTATAACTTCTATTATCTTTACTCTTATTATTACTTAATCTATTACTTTTATTACTTCTATACCTATTAATATACTAATCTCTTTAATAATCTATATCTACTTAAACCTCTTTAACCTATCTATTATCTTCTAAATTCTTATTTTAACCTACTTTATCTATTTAACTAATCCCTTTTATACCTTTTATTACTAACCTATAAATATATATATATTTCTCTTATTTCTTTTACTATTATTATAATTATATTTATTACTACTTTTATTACTCCTATTACTCCTATTCCTCCTATTACTCCTATTCCTCCTATTACTCCTATTCCTCCTATTACTCCTATTCCTCCTATTACTCCTATTCCTCCTATTACTCCTATTCCTCCTATTACTCCTATTCCTCCTATTCCTCCTATTACTTCTATTACTTCTATTACTTCTATTACTTCTATTACTTCTATTACTCCTATTTCTCCTATTTCTCCTATTACTTCTATTACTACTTAATCTTTTACTAAAATTATTAAATTTCTTATTAACTATATTTTTATTCCTTTTATTACTATTATTAATATAAATACTACTTATTTGTATAAGTAGAGGTTGTAAATAGTGTTACGCGTAAAGCGTATACGGCAGGGGCCGTATAGTATAGCGTAGGTCACCTGACCACCTACGGCCCGATAGATAGTCCGACCTCAGCCCCCCCTATTTAGGCACCGCGATCCTTACGATCCTCTGCGAAAGAAAAAAAGAAATTAATTAAGACTAAAAACCCCCCCTACCGCGATCCGAACACTACTACTAAAACTACTTCTTTTATTACTACTCCTACTTATAATAACTTTATAATACTTTACTATCTACTTCTACTACTTACCTTTTATCTATTACCCTTTCCTTTATATATTATCTATAATACTTACTAAAAAACTACTCCTACTTTATACTTTTTACTTCTAACTAAAACTATTATTTAATTTTTACCCCTTTTATTACTAATAATCCTCTTTACTTTATTAATACTAACTATTATTATATTTTACCTTAATCCTCTTTTATACTTACTTTTATATTACTATTATTAAAAAAAACTATAATTATTTTTATTACTTCTATTACTTTTACTACTTTTATTACTACTTTTATTACCTACTACTACTCCTACTCTTACTACTACTTTTAATAATATTAATATATTAAAACCAACTTCTTTTATAATATCAACATGCTAAAACTAACTTTTAACACCTTACCCCCATTTACTCCTCTATTTGTTACGGCACTAGTAGAAAGTAGTAGCTATAGTAGACGTTATAGTAGACGTAGGGCTTACGTGACCCCCACGTAACTAGGGATTGTATATAACTCCTCGCGTTGCTACTTATCCTTTCCTTTCCTTTTCTTTAGCTTTAGATTCTCGTTTATAGACAATCCAATCGTACGGGCTTGCGCGACCCTTTTGCCGTGCTTATGTCTCGATTAACTGAGTCGCTAACACTCTTATTCTTTTTATTATCTTTGCTTTTATTATTACTTCTACTATCTTTATTACTACTATTATATAATATCGGTATACTCGCATTATTAACGTGCACGAATATCACTTGTAGTGGTACGTATGCTGTGTTAAAGTTGGTAGTTAATTATATCTCGAAGAAAGGGGTTGCTCCAAAGTCAGATAGCTAGTCTTACTTCGTGGTCTCGTAACCACGTCACGTAATTAACGTTCCGATATATAATTTACTACTTCTACTACCTTTACTATTACTTTTATTTAAATTACTACTCCTACTACTACTTTCTACTTCTATTTTATCCTCTATTCTATATCTTTCCCCTTTATCCTTCCTTCTATTTTTCTTCCTTCCCTTCTCCTCTTTTTTACCTTCCTCCTTTCTATCCTCCTTCTTTCTATCCTTCTTCTTTCTATCCTTCTTCTTTCTATCCTTCTTCTTTTTATCCTTTTCCTTTCTATCCTCCTCCCTTTTATCCTTAACTAATACTTCTTATACCTTCCCTTACTAACTTATAAACCTATATTTATCCCTCTTTACTACTACTACTCCTATATAATGTTAATATGCTAAAATTAACCTCTTTTATAATGTTAAAACGCTGAAATTAACTCTTTCACAATGTCAACATGCCGAAATTATCTCTTTTACAATGTTAACATGCCAAAATTATCTCTTTTACAATGTCAATATGCCGAAATTATCTCTTTTATAATGTTAACATGCCGAAATTAACTTCTTTTATAATGTTAACATATTAAAACAAATTAATTCCTCTATATCCCTATATCCAACAAAAACTCCACAAATACTTTATACATCTTTATGCTCTCCACTCCACATCATTAAATATTCCTCCCTAACTACACAACTATATCCTTAAACTCGTAATCTTCAACAAGAGTAAAATTCCGCCCTCTTTTCTTCCTCTATATCACGATACTTATTATACTTAGCAATTTTCATTAACTCCTTATACACTCCCTCTAGCATCTCTAGCATACGTAAAACCCTAGGGATACTAAAGCTATCGTATTGGTACTGCTCGCCTATCTATCTTTATATCGCTGTCTTGTCATCTAAGCCCACCTAAGCTATCTGGTCACAAAGACCCTTAACCAACACCCCATTCTCAAACGCCATCAATACTATAATAGTCCGCCGCGCTACCTCAGCATTTTCGCACCCTACAACTTTATAGAATATGCCCTCTACCTTTGCCTCTTATTCACCGCCCCACTCTAAATCCATTCGCTTCTTATACTGGAACCTATAGCAAAGCTGCCGTAGGAATAAGCAGGAATAACACTGCCCTACTGCCTTTTCTCCGCCCACTGCCTTTATTTTCACTTTCCGTAGAAGTTATAGCATCCTCTACGCCTCTTCGGACTTACCCTAACGCCTATATTTATCCAGCTAGTGGCTAACTGTAGCGTTATATAAATTATAAACCCAGCATAGCTGGCAACCTATATTCCGCCAGAAATTTAAAGAATGCTCTAATCTATTTAGTATAGGCCCATCACCAAACTTACCTACGCTACGCTCGCTCTTATACTCCCACGCCTTATAAGCCCTAGTGACGCACTTTATAACCCCTCAGTCCCGTATAAATAGTCCGCCAATTAAAAGTCTTTCTCTCTCCGCCTTGCCGCCTAAAGAACCACTGCCATTGCCTATACCCTTAAAAATATCAAAGAAAGAGCCTTTTCTCTTTTCCGTCTTCTTCCCTAGCCCTCCCTTCTTCTTCTCTGCTCCCTTAGTCTTTACTCTCTTTCCATTTACGACTAATCCAGCGTCCGCGTAATGTCGCTTCTTTAGTGTTAATATTCGGTGGATAACTAAAGCGGTACCCTCTCCCTAACCGCTACTGTCCCGTTTAACAGTATACCCTGCACTATACTATATCTTATAAACACACTTATAAACTGCGCTAAGGCTGTCTTCGTAAGCCGTGCCGTTATCCTAATACTAACTCCTCCGCTTATATAGACGTTGTTAGCACTCCTTAATTAATATATCCTCTATATAATTCTCTATATTATAGAATCCGTAAACGCTAAGGCCTTTATTGTATATCTTTGGGTGTATAATCCTAATTTGGCGAAATTGGCCTCCCTTAAATGCCTAAAGTAAACCCTTATGTAAAGTCCACATAAACCATTTATATTGGCCTTTGTCCTTTCCTTCTGTTCTAGCTTCTATATCATTTGGTATAGCTAGTGTAACGTCGTCTAGCTATATATCGGCGATAATAAACTTACATAGCGTCTTTGTATACTCCCGGTTATTATAGTCGTCTACCGCTATAAGTCTGCTTAAAAGACTAAGCCTCTTAATCTGCAATTGGCTAGATTTAGAAAGAGTTTATAGGAACCGTAAGGCGTAAGAGCAGCTCCCCTTTAAAGAAAAGACATTCGCGCCGTATAAAATTGGTAGTGTGGCGTTATAAACCTAGAAATTCGTACGCAATAGACCTAATATAATAGCCTAGATGTATTTAAATTTTAAATCATTACTATAACTATCTGGCTTAATTATAACGCCTTTGGCCGGGCAGAGGGCATACTTATAGATTTTATTCTTTAGTTCTTAGGATAGACTATAGAAAGACATTATAGATCTATCTTCTAAAACTATATTAAGAGACACGCTTAGTACTATAAGAGGAAGTAGTAAGAAGACTAAATGATTGAGTTCTAAATTGGTCTGTATGTCTTTATCTAAGTTTAGTATTGGAACACGTATATAGGACGCGTTACGCGTCACGCATATTGGTTATTAGTGTCTTTATTCCTTAGACTTATAAATATACCTTTAAGTGCAATAAGATATATAGGTATAGACCTTTATTAAGCTAAATATACGGCTTATATATGGTGGACGAGTTTTACTATTTATGCATTACTATTAGGAATAAAGTTATAATAGGTCGGCTAAACCTTTTCTCTAGCAATCTAAAAAAGGAAATAAATAGTAAACCTATAAGGGATTTAGGGAACCCGGTAAACTAGTAACACGCTATCTCCTATCTCTATATAATTAAATACCTATAGCTATATTAATTTTAGCCTTAGGCGTAACGCCTTAGGAGACGCGAACTTTCCTTCTATATTTGTTTCTGCTATTGTTTATTAGCACGCCCGCTATCTGCGTGCGCGATAGCACTAACTAATATTAAATATTAGTAAGAGTACAGCATAGCAATTACCGTTGGACTATAAGCCTTGCATTAATTACTCCCTATAGGGAATTAAAGTGGCATTAGTTAAAAAAAAATGGTTTAGCATGTTAATATGTCGAAATAGCTTTTTATATAAAAATTACTTAAATTTTTCTTTTCTTAACCTAAAGTTTAAGAGTAAAGGAAAAAAATTTGGTTTAGTATGTTAATATACTAAAACTAAGTCGCGAGTTGTTAACTAAACTACTTTATGTTTTCCATAATATATACTAAACCCTTACCTCTAGATTAAATTGTTGGTTCGCAGCCCTAGGATAGTTTTGCTTTCTATACCATCCTTATTTATATCAAAAATTGTTAAATAATCTCTAAATATTTAACCCCTGCTATAGTCATACCCCTATATAGCCATGCTGCTATATCTTTATTGCCTAGACCTAAATATTCCTTATCCCCCTCTTCCTCTATTATTATATAAACATCCACCCTATACCTGCTATCACTATACTAAAAGAGCCTAATTACCGTGTTATACACTAGTTGCCTATATTGGTACCTTTTCAACCTATTTAACTTCTAACTTCTATCCTTCCTCTTCTCCTACCTCTGGCAAAACTCCTAAGGGGTACCACAATCCCGGCAGCTACTCTGAGCCCTATACCCTTTAAGGTAAATAGCCTTACTAAGTTAAACCTTGCGTTGCGCCACCCTACCCCTTTTATATGCTTTTAATGTATAATTAATATAAGGACCATTTAGCCCTTAACCTGCGTAGAAGCTGCACTTACCAACCTACTAATCTAGCGATTTTGTCCAGTCCTATAGCTCCTGCTTGTTATCCTACCCCCATTTAGATGGCTCTTGCTAGCTTTTAACTAACGCGCAATGGGTAGCCTTATTATTATTTTATTAATGCGGCTATATCTCTAGCTGCCTTTTTTACCGAAAGTTAAATGTATATATTAGTATCTTAAATACGAAAAGGAGCCTTAGAACGGAGCTGCTATAGAATAATATCTGTCGTTTAAACTAGAAGAGTACTTAGTTTTCTACGCCAATGTCCACTCTATCCTTATTAGAGACCTTTTTTGCAAATATTTTCTTAAGGACTTAGTCATTATATACACAGAGAGCCGCGATTGTCTGCCTTACTACCGCCTTATTCTCGCAATGGCTATCCGGTTACTATTAGGACTCTAATATCTCTTTTAAGTAATCCTTAACCTCCTTAGACTCCGCTGTATATATCTAATACGTAATCCTAATATCCCTATATAGACAGTTTGTTTAGGAGCATAGGCTGTATACTCCTAGCTTATTAAAAAACCTAAAAAGAGTAAGTTTTTCTAGCTAGTTAAGGATCGCCTATACTCTCTCGCAGCTATTCTAAGAAGTGCAATTATAAACCATATAGTTAGGCTCTGGCTGTTTTGTAATAGCAAAGCATAACTAGTAGCTAACGTTTCGCTAGCGTATAAATTACTTATTAATTTCTATTAGCTGGCGCTAGGACTTAAAGATGCCGTTTATTTTAGATTCCTCGCTCTTTATATATACTAAGATTGCCCGCCACTCCTTTACTACATCTATTCTTTTAAAGTTGCTAAGATAACTAAAGAGGGGTATACATCTAGCCCAAGGCATTTTTAGTACGTTTTTATATATCTAGGCCTCCTTGCGTGTTACCTATAGACCATTTTACACTAAGCCAACGCTGCCTATATCTATAATAGTATTATGCTCTAAAGCGGATCCTAATACGCAAATACGCTTTAAAGTGGGGTGTTAAGCCATAGCAGCTAAAGTGTTAGAGAGCTGTTACCGGCAAACCACCTTTAGAAGAGGGGTTGGTAATAATTAAATAACCCTAAAAAAATACTTAGTATAAGGCAAAAATAAATAAATATTATTTATATAACGCATAATTAAAAAGAACGGTATATATAGTGGAAAAGTAAAAACGTGTTACGTTCCGAGATAGAAAAAGGAGGCTAGAGTAGCACGGGCTAATAGGCGGTACTCTTGCTCAGATAACTAGAAACGCGACTTGTTTTAGAAACGCAATTCGTTCCGAGAAGGAATTTAGTTTAGTAGCGGTAATAGTGTTAAGACTTTAGTATGGATACTTAAGGATCTAATATTTAGTAGTAGTGGCCTATCTATATATCCACTTTTAGTAGTAGAAAGTAGATTAGACTAGATAGGTTTCTATAGCATTAGTAAAAAAAAAAGTAGGGGGTTTAGTATATTAATATGCCGAAACTAAGTCGCGAGTTATTAGCAAAACTGCTAAGTTTTCTATAATATAGCCTATTTATAAAATATTCCACCTACCCATTTTAGCTAAACTTCCTCTTCCTCTACGTTATCTTTAGACTCAGCCTCTTACTCTATAATACCCTTGTTTAGATCCTTAATAAACTCGCCTGCCTAATTAAGGTCTAGTTATCCTATAAAATAATAGAAATAGTCTTTAGGGATATAATCCTATTTATCGCTGCTGTTATATACCCTAAGCTTTAACATATTAAGACCTCTTCTTAGCCTATATTAGGCCGCCTCCCACTCTATCCTAGTTAGACCGCAGTTATCCCGCCTATAGTGCCTCTTAATAGCCCGGAAATTAATATTATATTTAATTGCCATCTACGGAACTAACCAGTTTGTTCGCTCTAGTAGGTTAAGCCCACCTATTTTATCTTACGCCTTCTAGGAATAGTGCTTAGACGCCTTATATATAACAGATAGCTTATTATAGTTATACTAAGGAATCGCCTACAGATACTGCCTTGCGTATTCCTTAATAAAACTAAAAAACCTACGCCCTGCCAATTCTCCTACTTCTTTTACCACGATAGAGTATAGCCGCCGCGTAAGTACTCGAAATCCTACGTTATGCCACCCACGTTTCTTCAGTACATTGGCTCACTTATTGTCCTACGCAAATAGAGCAAACACCTTATCCCTCTATAGCCCTATATTATACCGTGCTAAATACGCCTACCCGTTACTTGTCTCCCCTCTAGCTTTACTTTACCTTACCTTTACCACCTATAGAGCGCTATTAATTAAGTCCGCTACTATAATCTATAAGAGACCCCTTAACCCTAACGCCTCGTTATCTTTAAGTTTTGCCCTAGCTATAAATTTCTTAAGCCGCTGCTTTAGCTTTCTTAGCCTATCCGTCTAATACTCGGCCAAAAGCGCAATTACTTCTTAAATATAGCTTCGGACCAATAACTATACTCTAAGCTTAATTCCCGCCTATTCCGATATGCGTACGTAGTCCCTAAACAACTAAAATATTGCGTCCTTATGCGAGATGCTTCTCTAGATATTTAAATTCTTATAGAACGACTTTTAAAACCCGTTAGCCGCCACCGCCAAATGTTTAATTGCCCAAGACGTAAAGGTCGGCCTTATATTTTAATAGATTTCCTTAACTAGAAACTATGCCATTCCATTCTCCCGTATATATATTTAGAGGTCTAGACCTAACCGCTTAGCTCCGCCTTAAGTAGAACTGCCGCTGCCTTCTTCTATATTATTATTGCTTGCCTCCCTATTTCTAGGCCGCTAAACCTTAGACCGCCATTCCCTTCGCCACATAGATGGATATAGTAATAGGTCCGTGCTAGTGCTTATACGGAGGAGCCGTACTAACGTAGATACTATTACGCCGTTAATAACTTATTCCTCCTGCGAGGCCGCTAGTCTACCGTTATATCCCACGCTGGCTCTTTCAATAAGCACCTTAAGGCAGAGAAGCCACCGGTTTAACTCCGCAGCCGCGAACCTATTTACCTCCTTTATAGCTAGAACCTAGTAGGGCATATACCTACTAGTCCCATTAGCTTCGCTTTCGTCATTACCCGCGCGCAACGTACGTAACTTTGCTGCGCTAACAGCCCCCTTAAGTTCTTCTTCTATATTATCTAGTTCTTTAAGTAACCTTATCGTTATTTAGTACTCCTGCCTAACCTTAAAGCTTTTATCCTCGGACCTACTTAGCGTAGAGGAGAGTCGCCGTTTTATCCTCCTATATACTATAAGCAGCTACCGTCTCTTACTTACGTCTGGACGCTAGCCTTTAGTGCTGTTAACTAAATACTATTGCTTTAGTAGATCTTGCGAATAGCTAAGTGCCTTAAACTACGCGTTCTAGAACGGGTTATAGCCCTTAAATAGTATAGCAAATAGTTCTTTATTAACGTTATACGCCTTATTATATGTGATGCCGCTTATCCTTTACAAGCTATTGGTTAGTTATAGCTCTATATCCGCGCTATTAGAGTTCCTAGTTAGTGCCTAGTGGTAGCGGCGTATCTAAACTAAATAGGAGTTATAGTTAGAATAGGCAAATTCCTTCACCTAGCTATCTAAGCAGTGTGACTTATAGAGGAGCGTAATACCTCTATTAATGTCGCTAGTAGGGACCGGCGTATCCTCCGTGCTAAGATTAAGCTAGTAATCCTTGTTAGGTATTTGGTCCGCGTTAAAATTAAAATATAGGTTAATATAGCTAAGAAAGTCGCTTCGAGCTTGCTAGAACGTATCACGTTTAGTAGCCAACTTAAGGCTATATCCGGATATTACTAGAAATAAATCGTGGAAAGTATTATATAATATATATCTATCATTATTACTAGTATACTCGTAGGAGAGCCGCTACACCTTGGCCTAGAATCTATTTAGGTATAACTCTAGTATTATATATCTAATGTCTATAGGCTAACCGGTTCCTGTTATAAAACATTCTATCTTAACTTTAGCCTTATAATCTACATCCGTGAAGCTCTAGGGATAATGCTAATATATATTAGGTATATAGCTTTTCTTTAGAGCTGGGAGGATAATATTATTAACCTAAGTAGCCTGTTCTCTGTTAGAGAGATATATTTTACTAAACTCCTTAATAACTATATGCGGGAAGAATACGTGGCACTTATAGCCAAATCCACTAGCTGCTAGCCCCTGGCCTAATTAAAGCTGCTTTAACTTATATATTTAATGGCCTTAAATCTAGATTTTCAGGTTCTGTATAATGCGCCAGAGGTACGGCGGTTTGTACGCTAAGTTAAACCCGCCTTAGTATGCGGCTAGCGTAGTTACTTAAGCAATAAAGCTATTAATATCCTATCGTCGGCCGATCTAGATTTCTGCGTCTTTAAACCGGTTTTCCGACTTAAGAAAGCTAAGCTTTAGTGGGTTCTCTTCGCCTCCGGCTAGCAGTGTTTGCTATAAGATATAACTGTGGTTATTAGGGTCCTTATTCCTTAAAGCGATCTTAAATAGATTTAAAGGGTAGTTAGTTATACTACTTAGGGTAAATAGTAATACCCAGCGTTGCCAGAATCGAGTAATCTATGCTAAAAAGTACTTACTCTTATCTACTGTATGCGGAGGCTTATCTATAAAGTTAGTAAAGTCCCTATTATAATTCTTTTTACTTACATACCACACGTGCACCTCTTATTCTACGCCATCTTTAGTTGAGCGGCAGTAGCCCTAGTATACTGCTCTTGGTCAACCCCATTATCGCCGTTATTAGCGGTGTGCTCGCTAGAGTCCGCCTACCTTACTTACTAATCCTTGGGTCCGTTGTTGCTATTACTAGCGTTATCTATATTACTATAGGTAGCCTAATCTATATTAATAGATAGCTGTGTTAACCCGGCTTCACTAGAGTATAAGGAATTATCGGTTAATAGCGATATAGGCCGTATACTATCGCTATCGTCGCTATTGCCGCCGTTATTATTGTCGCCACTGTTATTATTACCACTGTCGCCCTCGCCACTATTATCGTTAAAGGCTCTATGCTAGCTTCCGCTTGTTAACACCTCTACTATTTTACTTATATCGCCTATTTCTCTAACCTAGTCTGCGTTCTTGGCGCTATCTTCCTCCTCTAATAATAGGGCAGGCTCTATACTTTCGGCTAGTTATAACTAAGGAGATTTATAGATTAAATGTACCCGTTTAATAAGCTGCCATTATACTACCCTATCCGTATCCGCTATCTTATTATTCTCCTCTGCTAGTACAGCAGCATTATTAGGTATTGGAGCGGTTATACCCCTAGTTACTAACTGCGCCCGGGTAAATTAGTTAGGTGGCGGTAATAGTGTTAAGACTTTAGTATAGATGCTTAAGGATCTAATATTTAGTAGTAGTAGCTTATCTATATATCCACTTTTAATAGTAGGAGGTAGATTAGACTAGACAGGTTTATAAATCTAGTGTTAGTCCTAGCTTATAATACGCGGGTAATAAAGTAAACCGCTATAATGAAAAATAAGGACTAGGAATAGAATAACTCATAAAGGGCCTCGCCGGCCTACCTATTTATAAGTTAGAATTAAATAGTTAAAAAAAGGCTTAAGTAAATAACTACCTATTACTGCTCTTTATTACTTAGGTTACTAAATCCTTCTAATTAAATCTCCTGGTCGGGCGCTATAGTCCATTTACCCCCTTTAGGCCTAGCTTACTAGAGGATAGAAAAAGGGTCTAGTTAAATCTAGAATCCAGAATAACCGCTAACCTACTAGGCCTAACGTTTTTAACAGCGGGATTCTCAACTTACTGTATTAGCTGCTTCCCTTTTCTCTTCTATAGTATAAAGCTTCTTTAGGCGATTGCCCTTATTTACCCCGGCCATTAAAAGATATACAGTAAGAGTACTCTTCTATTTGTTATTACGGCGTTAATACAATATTTAAGTTATAAGGTATTATTCTCCCCCTGGTTTAGAGCGCTATACCTAATTAAGGTTTTTATCTCGCTCGCTAATAACGCTAACCTAATTAGGGTTTTTATGTCGCTCGCTAATAATACTAACCCGAATTAGGGTTTTATATCTGTTAGGCCATAGAAGCATAAAGTAGTAGAGTATTAAGGTATTAAGAATTAACCTTCTAGTGGCGTAAGGAGGCTAAAGCCGACTTTAGCATATTAATATGCCAAAATATTAAGAATTAATCTTTTAGTAATATAAGGAGGCTAGTAAAGCTAGCCTCCTTATTTAACTAAAAGATTAATTTATTAACAGCTTGTAACTTAATTTCGGTATATTAATATGCTAAAACCCCCTTTATTTTAAGTATTAAGGTAAGTGTTAAGATAAGTATTAAGATAAGTGTTAAGATAAGTATTAAGATAAGTGTCGAGATTGCGACTTAAATGGCGCTAACTTACTTAAGGTTTTTATATCGCGACTTATATAGGCGCTAACTTAATTAAGGTTTTTATGTCGCACCCTAAAACAACACTAAATTCCTTAACTTTGCAGCAATGCAGCGACCCAACCACGATAGATATTTGAAATCCGAAGCCTACACGCGACTCACTGTGCTTGGTTCTACCCTTTTCATACAAAAAAGCGGCCCTTTCGCGAAATTTTTTTTATGTTTGTCGCTCAAATTTTCGCTAAGTCCTCGTTATTCAAAAAATTCCTAACCCTCTAACCCTTACAATATCTAACGTTTATTAGGATATCTATAAGGAGTTTGCTAACTGTTACCCTAATACTATAGCGGTTAATAAAGCTGCCCTAATACTTACACTTACGGAAGGGGTTAAGACGTTAATTTTTGGCCATAAGTCTAAATAGTGTAAAGGGGCTGGTATAAAGCTAAAGGCTGCCGTATATAAGTTTAGGTTAAACTAACTTTAACTTTACTTCTTTAAACTTAAGCTTAATACTTTTAAACTGCACATAAAGGACTTTTTGGATTAGGTATTAGAGATACCTAATATTAATTTAAAATCGTAATCGGGTTTATAGAGTAGTTAGATACATCCTACTATAATAAACCCCTTTCTACTAGGTGGAAATAAGACCTGCTATATTATAATGCGTTAATATATTACATATAATACGTTAAAGGGAGTTTTTAGGAAGCCTTCCTAAAAACGTCTATATATAACCTACTAGGAAATAAGATAAACAATATATTCTTATTACTAGTATTACTTTTATAATTAGTTTAATTAATTTAAT
>Ga0307515_10016277_pt1 | contig 13624 bp, 10 predicted proteins | sample 17_EM_MG_FD_194513 | JGI IMG/M metagenome (GOLD analysis project Ga0307515, IMG submission 194513) | Populus trichocarpa ectomycorrhiza microbial communities from riparian zone in the Pacific Northwest, United States - 17_EM | ecosystem: Host-associated > Plants > Roots > Unclassified | place...
GCAGTGAAAATAATAAAATAAAATTATTCAGTAGTTCTTAGGAACCTCTTAAACAGATGTAGAGTTGTTTAGAGATTTATTATTTGAAGATCTTATCTTTTTTGGTTTTGAATAATTTAATAATTTTTTAAAGAATGAGATAATATTTACCCACTTACAATAAACCCAAAGTATGTTAACTAAGCTTAAACATGAAAAAAAAAAAAAAAATAACAAATTTGACACGTAAACTAAAGTTATTGTACTTAATTAAACAAAATAACCTAAGATAATTTTTCTAATTTAAATAATGTCATGAACGTTTTCCTAGTTTAAATAATGTCATGAACGAAATTCACATCTTAGAAACACTAGGATATTTGTTGCCACCTTTAGATATCCAAAAAGCTAGGAAATTGATTGTTGAAGTTAGTCTGCCTTTTAATTTTCTTGTTTGTCTAGGATAATTAATTGTAGTTTTAAATAATCCTCTCAAAACATGAAAACTTTTGTTGCCTTCCTTTAGCTTTCCTTTAACCTTCCTTGTAGGATTAAGAAACTCTTCAAAATAAGCTAATCAATATGTCTTTAAATACCATCAGCTCTTCTTTCCTTGTATAGCTAGGATGAATAAGGAATCCTTGTAAGAAAAGGATTTTGGAACATTAATGAATCATTGCCACACTTGGAGATTATGTTGCAACCCATTAAAGATCCTTGTGGAACTAGGAAATTCTCAAAACAAGATGTTACATCATTGTAGGAAAAGAATCCTTGTCAAATAGAAAGTCCACAAGTCAAAAGGAAGTAAATAACAAAATCCGTACATCTTGTTCTGGCGTATATCACAAGGCTTTCCCGAACTCCGATTGACCTGAAAGTTTACCTCGACATAGAAATTTTTTTGGGCAACTCTGAGTTAATTTTCAGTCTGATCCAATGATCTGATTGAGAATTATAATTGTTATTGTCCCCCTATTGGTCCTATTCAAGTTCCCATCTCTTGTCGGAGGATCATCCATGTGGACGGGTGGCTCCCCATCTATAAACTAGGATTGTTCCTCTAACGTGTGGGATGTTGTGTCATTCAAAGGATCGTTTATCGGATCCATCCCTCTATTACCAGCACCTTCTTGCCCTAGCCTAACCAATGACTCAATCCTAGTTCCTTTTCTCGTTTGCACAATCCTAACAACATATACAAATTTTTAGTAACTTATAATTCATCCATTCTCATCAATACTTTTCTCAACATAATAAAGTCTTTTCCCTGGACAAGTAGTGTTCTGATATCAAATTGTAACACTTATATCCAATTTTTTTCATTGATTCTCAAGTTCAATGCTTATCATATGCATAATTGTTTTTTGTACCCTACTGAAATTTCAGCAACATTTCCCTTTAGAAGGTTGATAACAAGTTATCGACTACATAAGTTTAGTGTCGTTTAGACCAATCCATACTCAATTTGTTAATATGCATTAAATTTCTATCTACAATAATCAATAGCGTAACATTTCATATTTTTTCATTATTGTCAACATGATGTATAACAACATCTATAATACAAAATAAACATGGTAATTTGCAACATAAAAATTTAAGTACATGCCATAAAATAACATTATTTGGATTTTTAAGCACAACATATAAATAGATTTTTAAAGTGCAATGTCTATATGATCATTCAAATATGTGTTAGAAAAGAAATTACTTATAAAATATTACTAGCATCCTAACACAAAACATAGCACATATCTAAAGGGTTCCTATAGCTAGATGGAGTAAGCTCCTAATTAAGTTGGTCTTATGACATGAGATGGACCTGTATGGTACAAACACACACACACACACACAAAGTTAATACATTTAAATCTAATTGAATAAACTCCTTTATCTTATGCAAATTAAAGTATTGAAATTTTATATTATTTTACGACTTAACACATAAGTCCCTATTAATTTCGGAACCAGCACAACACATAGGTTTCCTTTCATTAGAAATCAACATTTCCATGAATTCCATCCATTCACATCGATTACCATCCTTGGGAAAAACATCATCTCATTAGGTTCCATACTTTTAGAACCAAACATATTGGTTTTCTTTATCAAGAAACAACATCTCATTGGGTTACATGGATTTCAAAACCAAACACATGGATTTCCTTTCTTAGGAAACAATATCTTAATGAGTTACATGCACTTGGGACCAACAATATTGGTTTCCTCTTTTAGAAAGAAACATCTTATTGGGTTCCATACATTTGAAACCCACCACATTCGTTGTCTCTTAGGAAATAACATCTCAGGTTTCATACACTTGGAACTAACCACATTGGTTTTCTCTTTTAGGAAACAACATCTCATTAGGTTCCATACATTTGGAACCAACCACATTGGTTTCCTCTCTTAGGAAACAACAACTCATTGGGTCCTACACACTTGGAACCGACCACAACATATTGAGTTAATCACAACACTTAAGCCAATATCATTCTTTATCAATTTAAATAAAACTACTTAATCAAGACCAACATCATAGTTATCAATTTAACAATTATCCATCAATTCAAATTAAAGATAATCGACAACAAGAAAATAAGAAAGCAGGGAAACGAGGCCTGCCTACCCCTCTTACGACGTGACCTCCTCCAATCGATGATCATGTACCCTGGTGTCCCTCTTGTTTCAAAAGGAGGATTCAAGTTAATACATCATTTAGTCCCACATGACTTGACCTATTCATGCTTGTATAAAATAGAGAAACATTTACATCATCCATTCATTTGTACAATTTGTAACCATTCATAATATTTCCCTCTATGTTTTTCCTATTTAGCTAAAACCAACACACACTCATCTTTCTAGTTACTCTTTTAAAAATGTCTTGTGTATTCATGTTAACATGGCATTCACTAAACTTTTTTTTTTCTATGTCATTATCCTTTTCTTCATGCTCACCATTAACTAAATGAACATGTCTATCATTTATGTTCACTTTTCCCTAATTATATGGATGTTTAGCATTAATTGCATCACGTAAGGCTTTCTTTACCACCATCTTCCTAATTGGCCGATTTATAGTCCATGTCTCCTAAGCATTCATTCCATCTTATTTTTAACCAATTACACATAAAACTCACATTTTCATATTATTTTCAACTTTCTCTCTAAGCATTATCTTATTGATTTTTTGTACAATTTAAGCTTATGCTTTTCAAATGATGGTTTTCTATGACTAAGCTTATTTACATGAATAAGAGTCCAAGTTACACATATGCATTTACATTAATCCATTATAAAGAGAAATCTCATTATTCTCTTTCATCATAGCCGAAACCAACACCTTTATTTCATCAAGTCTAGATCATCCTCAAGATGTTTCTAGTTCCTAATACACTAACATTTCTTTGAAATAGTTATTGAGATGTATATTCCATAACTTTATGAAATTTCAATAACTTTGTAAATTCTAATCACACAAGTTTGATTCTAAGCATCATCTTTCAAAATAATACATTTTATAGCTAGGAAGCAAAATATAAATTACATAATTGAACAATCTCCCTTAAAACTCCATTTGGCCAAAACATTTTAGCCTCCTAAACACCCATCTTTTCTTCATCCTTTCTTTAAAATCTACTTATACTTATAAGTCATTCTAATCCCAATGTACTTATTATTAAGTTCACTCATAGATAACAAACAAGTTGTATAATTTTGTTCTTTATTAATTTCTAATAGTCACCTTATGCCTTGTTAAATTGATTATAATTTTATTCTTAATTTTACGTAAGTACAAGTGTATCCATTACATTAGAAGTATGTAATGATTTTGAAACGAGATTTTAAATTGATTAGTTTCCTGGCTTGGAAACTAATGGCACCAGCAAAACTAATCTTTAGTAGTTGTTTCCGGTTATCTAACATGGATATCATTATTTAAAGCCAACTTCGTCATTCATTCTCAGTTATGCAACATGGATACCATTAGTCGAAGCTAATCTCAACATTCTTTACAATTCATGAATAAATTAAACAACTGAATTTGAATAGTAATATTATACAAGAGTACTTTGAAAATTTAATGAAATTAGATGAAGGTGGAAATCACCTACCTGTTCCTCTCATAGTATGTACTCGCCCGGTTGAAGATCCAATTCCGGTTGTACCTCCTGATACATAACAAGACCATTACTCAATATTTTTTTTTTTATCTCTAGGCATCATCAAAGATTATTTCCACACACATATATGTACACACACCCATTCATACAAATGTCTCTTGTATTTGTGTATTTGCATGACAATAATGTTATAGTTAGACACCCATTCCAACTTTATTGAATGTCATCAATGAAAATTAAGTCATTACGACACTGAAAATCATCAACGAAAACTAAATCACTTTGATTGAAAATCATAAACAAAAACTGAGTTATCATGGCACTAAAAATCATCAACGAAAACTATGTTACTTGGACACTGAAAATCATCAACGAAAACTGAGTCACTTTGACACTGAAAATTGTCAATGAAAACTAAGTCACTACGACACCAAAAATCGTCAACAAGAACTAAGTCACTTTGATGTTTCTTTTCCCCAAGTTCATGCATAAAGGCCAATATCAAGTTCTTCCTCCTAAAGGATCATACCATAACCTGCTTATCGACATCGACTATAACACAATTCATCTCCAAGGTTTTATGAAGTAAGATTAACATGTAATGTTTTCAATATATTACAACTTTACTCAATCATCAAACATTGTCAAGAAGGTTATATTAGTTGTTATTGTATTTGCCACAACTTAATTTTTGATTTTTTTAAAAATAAATACAAAAAATGAAAAATAATTTGAGAATGAGGTCAAGACAATACGAGTTGAAAGTTTAAGGACTAATAAGGATGAAATTATAAATTTGGGAGTCAATTTGGTCAAAAATTAAAAGAATTGATAAGTTTATGGACTTAATTAAACTTTGATTTATTTAGTTAATGCAATCAAGGGCTTAATTAAAGAAATACTAAAGTTTAGAGCTAATTAAGAACTGAATTGATTAAATTGGAAACCAATGATTGTTTTGAAAATGACGCTGAAATCCAGGGGTTCAATTGCAATTGATTCAAAGGTAAAATTAAAAAAAAAGATTTCCATAAGGACCCAATTGATAAATGTCAGAAGTTCAAGGGGCAAATTGGAAATATCCATTTCAAGTGAGAACGATGTCGTTTCAAAAAAACTATTCATCACGTTCTTCACTCATGAACCACGTCTTCTAGCTGCCCCACAATGCATTACCCCTGTAATAACAATGGTCGGTCACCTCATTATCTGGAGGCGACTGCGTGGCATTCTCTAGCTTTATAAAAGCCAGAGAAACGCCACGAACTATGAGGGGAGTGAGAAAAAGACAGAGTACAGACGAAGGGGAAGAAGACACAGACAAGGAAGGAGAAAAACACAAGGGCAAACATACAGAAATAAACCAGGAAATAAAGAACACAGACACAAACGAACAAGAAGGAACTAACATGAGAACACGAGAATAGGAGACCAGAAACCAGAGGACAGAGAGAATGAAAAAAAAACTAAGGGATGAATGAGAGGAGAAAACACAGAGAAGATACAGAGAATGGAGAGAACAAAAAAAAATAGTAAAGAGAGAAGGGGACGAAGAGGAAAACAAAGAAAATAAAAAGAACATAAAAGAAGACGATAGAGTATAAGAAAATGTGGGAATTCCAGAATCCCAGCAAGGAGCCCGCAACGTCTTCATCCAGAACGTCCCCTAGGTATGTCTTTTTTCTTCCCCTGCTCTTAATTCAATTCACTTGACACTGTTACCTTGAATTTTAATTAACCATCTCCTATAGTAAGCGTGTGTGAACATTTCACGCATGCCTGCTGACCATGGCCAACCAGGTCACTGGTTTGGGCCCGTGACCAAGCTGGACAATTGGGTTTAGCCCAGCTCGTACAAGCTAAGCTCGACCTAGCCCCCCCTCCAAAATAAAAAATAGAAAACAATGAAGGCTGGGCCGAGCCTTGGCCTTAGGCCCAGTCGACTTAATTTATATTGGGCCAATGATATGTTTGGCAAAACACACCCTATGACTTACCCATTTTATTTCACTCCCTTTTATTTTGATATATAGCCAAACATTATCATGTACCTTCACCAATTGCAATCTTGTCGACACAAGAGCAAATCATCTTATTTCCAAGAAACATTACTAAGGAGTTGCAAGATTTCAAAAGAAAATTGTTTTGAACTCACATTAAAAAAAAAAAATTATTTTCAAAATGCAAGATCAAGATTCATTCTAGACAAAGATTCCTTCACCAAAACCAAAAAAGGAGAAAAGAAAAAAGGGTTACTCAAAACATTATTTGTCTGAGTCACTGATAGAGCACACTTAAGAGCAAGACCCGTACAAGAGGGCAATATTGTGCTTAGAAGAGGATTTGATCTCTTCAGGTAACAGAAAAAGAGGAAAGGAACATTTCATATAATGAGACAAATGGGCATTTTTGTTTATGAAAGGCAAATTAATCCTTTTAACAAGTAACACCAAATGTTTTTAGTAGTGAGACAAGGAATTAATGAATGATTTTCTCAAATTGGTCAATGAGACATAGAGTTTCTAGCGAGTAAATTGGTCATGATGGGCATCATAAAAACCGATCTGGGTAAAATTACAAATATTCTGGAAAAGACATACATGGGCCAACTTTAGTGGACTAGAAGCCGAGTGACAGATGACTCAAAATAAAAAATGGCAAAACCTTATCAATCAATCAACAAGGAAATTGAGAAGAAATGGGAGCCCATATTTCAAATTAGATAAAGATGTGTGCATGTCATCTAACTCCTAAACATTGAACAATATGTTTTGCAAAAATTCATGAGAGAAATCTCCAATAGGATCCGTCAAAAGGAAGGCCACTACGAAATGGCTAAAAATTGAAAATACTCTTGAAAGTTTTTCACTCTTGAGAAATTTTAACATGAGCAGACCGCCCATGAGAATTAGACTACTTGAAAAATCTTTGTATTTTTTAATTAGGAAAGTCAACCATCACAATGAAAGCTTCGAGTTTTCACCCGGGCAGGTTACCTATGAGAATTAGACCAACTTGAAAAACAATTATCATATCTTTCATCATTGGGTAGGTCACCCATTATAATGAAATCAATGAAAGGAAAAAAAAAAAACCTTCGAGTTTTTCAAACGGGCAGGTCGCCTGAAATAATTAGACCACTTTAATTTTTTTATGTATTTTTCACCCAATAGGCAGGTCGCTTGGAACAATTAGATCATTGTTGAAAAATCTCTGTATTTTTCAACAACGGGCAGGCCGCCTAGAATAATTAGACCACTTCTGAAAAATCAATGTATTTTTCACTCACGGACAGGTCGCCTAGAACAATCAGACCACTTTCAACAAATATCTGTATTTTTCACCAACGGGCAGGTCGTCTGGAATAATTAGACCATTTCCAAAAACTTTGTTTGATTTTTTATTGACAAGGTAGGTCGCCTTTCAAATGACTAATTTCTTGATTTCAACATCACTCAGCGAAGGACATCTGTTAATCTACTGCTTTCAAAGTTTTCAAGATTCTTGAAAAAAGCAAAAGTTATTTTTCATGTCTACTTTTCTTTATAAATTTACTATGCAAAGACAAAAGAAAACAAAATTTTCCAATGTCTTTGCATCGTGAATATTATAAAGAGGGGGTAACTTTCTTAACCCAAATTTTTATTTTTTAAAATAAATAAATAAATAAAATAAATAAATAAAAAATAAAAATATAATTTGAGAATGAAAACAAGACAATATGAGATGAAAGTTGAAGGACTAATAAGGATGGAATTATAAATTTAAGAGTCATTTTGGTCAAAAATTGAAAGAATTGATAAGTTTATAGACTTAATTAAATTTTGATTTATTTAATTAATGCAATCAAGAGCTTAATTGAATAAATACCAAAGTTTAGAGCCAATTAAGGACTGAATTGATTAAATTGGAAACCAAGGACTGTTTTGTAAATGTTGTGAAATCCATGGGTTCAATTGCAATTGATCCAGGGGTAAAATTAGAAAAAAGATCTCTATAAAGACCTAATTGCTAAATGTTAGAAGTTTAGGGGACAAATTGGAAATATCCCTTAAGATGAAAACGACATTGTTTCAAAGAAAAATCTTCATCACCTTTTTCATTCATGAACCACGTCTTCTAGCTGCCCCATGATGCATTACTCCTGCAATAACAATGGTCGGTCGCCTCATTATCTGGAGGCGACCGCGTGGCATTCTCTGGCTTTATAGAAGCCAGAGAAACGCCACGAATAATGGGGGGAGTGAGAAAAAGATATAGGACGGACGAAGGAGAAGAAGACACAAACAAGAATGGAGAAAAACATAGGGGTGAACGAACAAAAAAAACTAGGAAATAAAGAACACAGACACGAACGAACAAGGAACAAACACGAGAATAGGAGACCAGAAACCAGAGGACAGAGAGAACGAAAAAAAACTAAGGGATGAACGAGAGGAGAAAACACAGAGAAGATAGAGAACAAGAAAAAAATAGTAGAGAGAGAAGGGGTCGAAGAGGAAAACACATAAAATAAAAAGAACAGAAAAGAAGATGACAAAGCAGAAGAAGACAGGTGGGAATTCCAGAATCCCAGCAAGGAGCCCGTAGCGTCTTCATCCAGAACATCCCCCAAGTAAGTCTTCTTTCTTCCCCCGCTATCAATTCAATTCACTTGACATTGTTACCTTGAATTTTAATTAACCATCTCCTATAGCAAGCATGTGTGAACATTTCACACATGCCTGCTGACCATGGCCAGTCGAGTCATTGGCTTGAGCTATTGGGTCTAGCCTAGCTTGTACGGGCTGAGCTGGACCCAATAAAAAAAAAATAGAAAATAGTGTATCTTGGGCCGAGTCTGGGTCTTAGACCCATCTAACCCAATTTGTATTGCACCAAGGTTGTGTTTACCCCTTTTATTTCATTCAGAAAATAGTGAAAGCTGGGCCGAGTCTGGGCCTCAAGCCCAGCCAGCCCAATTTGTATTGCGCTAAGGGTGTGTTTGGCAAAACACACCCTTATGTCTTACCCCTTTTATTTCATTCTCTTTTGTTTTGTTATCTAGCCAAACAAACCCCTTTTGGATATAAGAAAATTCCAAAAAAAATTGTGAATCCTTTTGAATTTATTTGTGGCCCCCTCGTGTTTTTTTCCTAATGATTTCACTATATATTTAATTTGTGAATTTTTACTGTGAAATGCAAATTTGGTATGCGATACATATGTGTCTTTTTTTCATAAAAAATATGTATGATTTGCTTTTAATTCATTTTACTGGTTTATTCACTAACATCGGAGTCAAGACTACCATTTTTTGTGTTACGTAATATTTGCCAAAGCCAGAGTTAGAAGTATTTGTAACTGAATATTCATTGGCAACAGAGTCAGAAATATTACAAGTAGACCATCGGTAATACAACAAACCTTTAGCAATTTAAGATAAAACAAGTAATGTAGCCTAGCTCAGGTAAGACGTTTAAGGGGTGCTTAACCAGTTCTGTACCATAAAATTTCTGTTGACCAATTAGGATTCCTAGTGACCATAATACCTGGTGGCAATTCCTTAAATAAGACCCCCCCAAGAACAAGATGCTAGACATGGTTTTTTCCGCAAATTTAATTTTTAGAGGTTGTCGCGATGTCGGGTGCGACAATATTCATAACGGTCTTTCTTTCTTATTTTCTTCCAAAATGTCGAAACCTATGTCTTTTCTCCACCAAGTATACTTTGTGTTTTTACCATATCATATCATCTATTTTCTCATCTTTTATATCATGGTATAATGTGTTCTATGCATTTTAATTTATAAAGTTCTACGAAACATGTTTAAGAATTATATTCATTTCCATAATCTTATCTAGTTCATCACAATGTTGTCAAGTAGTATTCAATTAAGTTCAAGCATGATTTTCCTTCCTAAGCTTTCATGGTGGCCGAAATATAGAACATTCATACCAAGTGTTCATTTCATCATTCCTAATCATATCATTCCAAATCATAAAACACAAGCTAGTAACTAATCTCACATTATATATGAACTCAATTTCTACTATCTTATTTGTTTCTCTAAGGATGTTCATCATATAAGGGAACTTTCTTCATTTTTTTTCCTCTTGGCCGAACCATAATGTCTTCATTCCTTCAAGTTTACTCATGTAAATTATCACTTCTATTACAAACATCTTTATGTTATCATGTAATAATCATACATCAATCCTCTAAGTTCATAATCAAGTAAGCTCTACAACTCATGATGCAAAACAAGGATATTAACATTTCTAAAATTTTGTTTTAGCTTAAGCATTTTATCCTAAGTGCTTGTCAAGGTCATAACTAACATATTGTATCATCTCATTCTCATTTTATCCTCCTTTCATCTATTCAATAGGTCAGCCTTAGCTTGGGTTTCCTTTTTAATATATATCAATATCTTTTGTTATAGAATTTGAAATTATACTCTTATCATCCCAATCTTTTGTTATAGAATTTGAAATTATACTCTTGTCATCCCAATCTTTTAACCTCTCCATTTAGCTTTTCATAATCAAGAGATGCAAGAACCCTATGTCACCTTATTTAGGATTACTTCTCATTTTACCTCATAGTCTCAAAACAACAAATACAAGAGTAAGGATCACCTTTACCACATGAATTTAAACAGAATTTAGGGGAGTGCTTTGGTGGTTTTCTTCTTCTTCCTTTTAGTTTTTCTTTTCTTCTTCACTGATGTTCCAACCACCCTCCTATCTTCCTCATCCCTTCAATGTTTTCGGTTTTCTTTCACTCTTCAACTCTTCTCGCACTTAAGTATTCAAGGAAGGTGACATGCAAGAGGTGTTTTGGTGGAAATTATGCAAGAGAGGGGGTTGTTAGGGTTGTTTTGTAAGACCATGGGGAGAGGAAATTCACCTTTTTATTCTCTCAAAGTATTTATACTCTCTCTTAATGAGGGTAGGTCATGTTCGGATGTTGTATATTCTTATCCTAATATCTTTTAGGTTATTCATTGATTAGTCCCCTCATGTTTTCTCCTGGGTATTTTAATGGTTCAATTCTTTTTTTCTTTTTTTGACAGGGTTTTATAATTTGCTAAGCTGAAACATGCAAAAGAGCTTTATACTTCATTACATTATTGGAGGATGGAAATTCCAAACAAATTGAATGTACAAAAATTTATGCCCAATGACTATTTAACATAAGCCATGCTCCGCTACCATTAGTGTTTGATTCTTCATCAATATGCAACATCCAAGGGTCAGTAGGGAATTGGTTCTTCGCTACTTCAGTTTTAATCTCTAATAGAGATGGCTTGGTGAAGGAGCATTTTGCAATGATATTAGCTAAAGATTGGCCTTTGATAGTTGTTCTAAGCTGATATTGGAGTCCATACTCTCCCATCTCAATAGCCCATTTAACCAGATAACCTGAGAGGCCAGGTTTATAAAGGATTTGCCTCAAAGGTAGATCAGTCAATACAATAACTTGACATGCTTGGAAATATGGTTTCAATTTCCTATCAACATAAAACAATGCAAGGGTCACCTATTCAATCCTCATTCATCTTGTCTCTGCATTATAGAGAACCTTGCTCGTATAATATACTAGTTTCTATATTCCCTCATCTTCTCATATTAATACTGCACTGACTACCAAGTTGGTAGCCCCCAAGTAGAAAAAAAGTTTTTTCTTTTTTTTCTAGGCTGAGAAAAGATTTTTAGAGAAGATAAATGGAGCTTGAGTGCTTCAAAGTCTTGTTAGAACTTTAAAGTCCATTCAAAATTAGAGATGTTCTTTAAAGAACACTATCTAAGGTGAGAAATGAATATGTTGAGAGCTGCAATTCTTCCTGTTAGCCTTTGTACCTCTTTTACTGATAAAAAAGGAGTCATATTCATGATAGCTTGGTTTTTCTCTGGATTAGGCTCAATGCCCTTACTACTTATAAGGAAATTCCCCTCCTTTCATGTTGAATGCACATTTGGTAGGATTTAAATTTCATCTAGTGTTGTTGTAGAACAGAGAAGACCTTTTGCAGATCTTGGAGATGTTACTCAAAATCATACTCTTGACCAATATATCATCAATATAGGCTTCCATGTTCCTGCCTATTTTGATTCTTGAAGACTTTGTTCACCATCTTTTGATATGTAGCTCCAACATTCTTTAAAATAAATGGCATGGTTCTGTAGCAAAATATTCCTTGGTCAGTGATGAAAACAATTTTCTCTTCATCATCAGGATGCATTGGGGTTTGATGATATCCAGAATTTGCATCCAATGGACTTAAGTATTCAAAAACAGCAATAAAGTCAACCAGACGATCTATCTTTGGCAAAGGAAAGTTATATTTAGGGCATGTTTTAATTGAGGTTAGCAAAATCCACACACATTCACCATTTTCCATTGGATTTTTTTCACCAAGACAACATTAGTAAGCCATTCAGGGCACATCACCTCCCGAATGAATCTTGCCTCTAACAACTTGTTCATCTCCTCTAAGATAGCTTTTTGTTGTTGCCCTCTAGAATTTCTTTTTGTTTACCTAACTAGGAAGAAGGAAGAACTAATGTTCAACCGATGAGATGTCATTGTAGGGTTGATGTTTGACATGTCTGATGGCTTGAATGTAAAATTTGATTTTTGGATATTAAAGAGCTCTGACAATAATTGATATTGTCTTGGTTCTAGAGTGGAGCCCACCTTTTTTTATCATATCTTCACTCTCACCAATGCTTACTTTTTTCAATTCTTTTGAGATTTAGGTTCTAACCTTTGTTTGTTTTTTTAAGGACCTTAGCTAGTCTAAAACCAATGACTTCTTACCTTTTAGACAAGTTAAGGTACACCTCCTTGAGATTAGTTTGTTTCCCCTCATAGTAGACACTCTTTTGTTTGTAAGGAATTTCATAATCATATATTTATTACTAATCACTGCATTAATTTCATGAAAAAGAGATCTACCAAAGATGACATAGTAGGAGAGGTTCGTCTTGATCACCATAAAGGTCTAGTATAGTGTACAATATTTAGGGTATGTCCCAATAGTCACTATGATATCTAGAGCATCTTCTATTGGCATTCATTTCCCCTCAATCCCAATAAAGGGTGTCTTCACTAGAATTAGCCTAGAGGATTCAATACCCATCTAAATCATAACATCTTCTAATATGATGTTTACAATATTTTCATCATCCACAAGGACCTTGTGTACATTGAAGCTTGAGAGTATGATGGAAATAACAAGAGCGTCTTTATATGAAATAGTCACACATTCTTTATCCTCATACGTAAACATAATTAGTACATGCCAATGGTTCTGAACTCTTATAACTAACGCTTATTTCCCATAAGATTTTTTTCTTTTTCTTTTAACTTCACCAATTAAATTTCCTCTCACAATGACATTAATTTCTGGAAAAGACCTGTAAGAAGGCTCAGCTTCTATTCCTTGCTGCCATATCTGTTTTTTCATAAATTATTGGAGATGGCCTTTAGCTATAAGCCTCTATATTTTTTTTTAAAGGCAAAGCAT
>Ga0307515_10016278_pt1 | contig 13624 bp, 11 predicted proteins | sample 17_EM_MG_FD_194513 | JGI IMG/M metagenome (GOLD analysis project Ga0307515, IMG submission 194513) | Populus trichocarpa ectomycorrhiza microbial communities from riparian zone in the Pacific Northwest, United States - 17_EM | ecosystem: Host-associated > Plants > Roots > Unclassified | place...
CTCGGTGTATGCTGCACTCAGTGTTAACTCATGATGATGGCATGGAGAGATAGAGAGGGATGACTTAACTTTGTGTTCTTGCGATGATGGTAGAGTTGTGGACGAGAAAGAGAGGAATCGGGAATGAAGATGAGAACAATATGGAGGATACGAACGGCCATGAAAAATCAGGAGTACGACATGCCTGATTGGGTTTAGAAGACCTCGTATTGGGACTGTCACCCGCCGGATCGGGACTCATACCTGCCGTATCGGGGATGGTCAATTGACTCGCACACGAAATTCTCTAAGTGCCAGGTTCTCATGATCATTTCCCCGCTCTCCTCTGATCTCTCTCTTTCTTGTGCTCAACTCTACCATCACCTAAGAACACGAAGTTAAGTCATCCCTCTCTTTCTCTCCATGCCATGATCAGGAGTTAACACCGAGTACAGCATACACCGAGTACAGCATACTCCGAGTACAGCATACACCGAGTACAGCATACACCGAGTACAGCATACACCGAGTACAGTATACACCGAGTATAGTATACACCGAGTACAGCATCCACCCAAGATTGATTGTCTTCCCTTTATTCTCATGATGACGAGTTGACCGCTGAATGTACCTTCAGCTCCCACAGTGCCTCCTACATGATCGACCGCCATCAGCCAGCTCTCCATGACGGCTCAAAGGTGAGGTCACATTGTCACATTCCCACGGTTGCGAGTTAACTAACTGATGAATAGTGTCTCAGCGCGCCGTCCATCGACCTCCATGTACTCATCCAAATTCGCTCGATCACGGCCTCCAAGCGTATCTCCAAACTCGCTCGATCCCGGCCTCCAAGTTCGCACAATCATGGCTTCCAAGTGCATATCTCCAATCTCGCTCGATCATGGCCTCCAAGTGCATCTCCAAACTCGCTGGATCCCGGCCTCCAAGTGCATCTCTGAGTTCACTCTATCTCAGTCTCCAAGTGCATATCTAAACCCGCTCAATCACGGCCTCCAAGTGCATCTCTGAGTTCACTCGATCTCCGTCTCCAAGTGCATCTCAAACACGCTCGATCAAGTACATCTTCAAGGAGCGGCGGCGGTTGTACGGAGAAGCAGGGGTAACGGAGGTGCACAGAGTGACGGGGAGTATATATTCGGCAGACCCCTGAGTACATAGACATCATCTCATTTCCATCTCCTCCTATCATACAATGAAAATTCACACTGTATCTTTCCCAACTTTTGGTCTCACTCGCTCTGTCCGAGATTTCGTGTATCCACGCAATTGCGTGGATCCTCATGGCCAGGTAGTAACATATCATCTCACCTTATTGCTACGCTCCTCGAGCTTAATGTAGAAGCAACGCGAGAACAGATTGTCGTAGCGTCACCCATTGCATTGCGATCCCGATGCAAGCGTGTACCCAATGAACCCATTCAGACGTATGGTCACAGTTGGCCACAACGCCAGAGTGTTTGTTTAGAATAGGAGACCGACAGAGTGAGAAGAAACGGCGAAACAGCGAACGGAGGGTGAGATGCAACGTGACGCGTGGTATTGACGCAGGGCGCTGAGTAATCCGCCACCGGGGTGTCTCTGACGGCTCTGACAGAGCGCGTCCACTCTGACGGAGCCATTCCGCCCGGACGGACATGTTTTTTGCTAATTCTGAATTAGAACCTGTAGCAGTATCTCTGAAATTTGTTGATGTCAACAGCGAGGTGCATTTCAAAGTTTGTGTGTTTTTGGGAATTGAAGTGGCCAGATCGGTCAGGTACAGGGTTTGACAAGGCTGGTCTGTACCATTCCTGGTGTTCCAGTTGTCTTCTCGCCCGTTTATCAATTGAGATATATCTCCAGCTATCCTTCTAGCCAGACTATAGACATCCACAGATGCCCAATCAGTTTTCAATACTTTCACTCTGTCAAATTGTATGACTTCCAATGGCAGGACATTCTGCTGTATATGTACTACCTGCAAATCAATCTTTGGTCACTCACAGCGCTATATAAATGCATCAATCTCAAGATTACTAAAAATACATTAGCAGAATGTAAATCAGTCTGGAAGCCGCACGCAAACCTCCCAGACACTCCGGTAGCCCTCACCAGTCTCTCTTATTCCTTCCAGATGCTCACAGACCCCCCTGGCGCTTTGCAAAGTGCTCTCAGACTCTGCAAGAGGATACCCAGGTGCTACTGAAAGCACCTGCAGGTATGCATGTGCATTCAGGACACTACAAGAGTTGACTACAAGGATAGTCAGATTGTGGAGTGGTTGAGACCTCGGCACTGGTCTGGGGGAGACTTGTTGCCAGCTTTACAACCCTGTAGTTCTCAGAATTCCATATGCACAAACCATGTCGCCTATCATATTCATCTTTGTTACAGTCACAAGATTTATATTATGGCAAGGATTATTTATGTATCTCTATATATATTCTAGTTTTGGTGCCTGCTTCGCTGCCCTTTGGAGGTACCAGGATTGATCATCGCCAGCGCAACTCCTAGAACCACTGTACCCCTGGCTGTCAAGTGCTTGGAGGGTACGAAAAGTTGGCCACACTTCCAGATATGTTATCAAGTCCTGGCAGGCATTCCGCTTTGCTAGAAGATGTAAAGATAATCAAGTGACATCAATGACTTGATTTGTGTAAAGGAGAAATGATGAATGCACCACCTGGTCTCTGTACCAAAAAACACATTTATGGTGCCATGCCACTCTCCACATCAATCAATGTCTGTATGTTGGTGAATATTCAACTAAATGGACTATCCAGCCACTGTCTTGGATGTTTCTGCTGAGGGACATTATGGCGGAGAAGAGGAATGGAGAAATGAATCGAAACCACATCAGCAAACAGTGTGAGGCTCTATACCTTACTTGACCACCACGGATATGGCCTAGGATTTTTGAGGTGAATCAATGGATCTAGAAGGCTAAAGGACAATCTTCAACACTCCACCATACATCCTGCACCAGTATATGGAAGTTCTGGAGGGAGCAGCGATAGCTCGAGGAGCTTAACAATATGGTAACAGGATTTGACAGAATATGCAGCCTGGAGGATCCCCACATATTGCATGGATCAACAAACACTCAACATGAGTACATGTAACCAAGAGCTTGAAATAATACAGTGCATATTTCATTGTGTGGTAAAATAATACATCAGCAAAAGTACAAATTGACAATAGCCTGCACTATGCAAACATGGGAACATACACAACTCATAGCAAGCTTCCCGTGGACCCCTGGACACTGTTCAGTCTATCATCATGTACAGTCCATGCATAGAGGTGTTTACCTGTGCCTGTGAAACATTATCAGACTTGTAGCCAGAGATGGATGTATACCTGTGTGAACTATATGGCTGTTATAGCAGTACGGAGTCCACTGGAGAGCCAGCTTACTCTTGAACACCTGATTAGAGTCTGCTTTGAAGCCTGCTTGATATCCTGCTTGTAAGCCTACATTATAGCCTCCTTCAGAGCCTGCTTAATGTCTGCAGGACAGTGCAATGTTTGCGTGCTGCAGCTGAGAAATGCATACATCGGAAGGAGTTGAGTTTTCCCCATTATGAATTTGGCTGATAAAAATCTATGAGTTGTTGGAAGGTTTGATATGCATGTTGACGAACTGAATCTACTTGTCTGAGTGCGTCTGGAACTATGATCACCATCACTGGCAACACTATCATCATCGCTATCATCACCATGGCCATCATACCATTGCCATAACCACTATCAGCCCTGGAGTGAGTGTGTACACATACACCTACAATCTGTAGACTGTAGACAGCAGATTTTGCCAGAAAATCTAAGTCCCACAATCAAATTTTCTACTATTTCAGCAGAATGTAAAATTGTAATTATCAATAGTATAACTATGAGGCATTGTGACATCTCATTGTGATGGGAACAATAAAGATAAAGTTGACACTGTAATATTGATTGATGTTATGGTTTCTGCCATGATGTGCCACTCACTACCCACTACCCATGATACACCTCGAGGCGCCTAATGGCTGCATCTTTGGAAGTTTCTAGATTAATTACCAAGATGCATATATTGGAGAATATTGTCTTGTGAAATTGAGAGTGTCTTGCCTCTTGAGAGCAAACTTGGAAGCATTGAACCAAGTAGGCTGGGAGCGTATGATGTAACACAATTGCAAACATACTTGAGAGCATGCTTGGAAGTATGGTTTGGATCATCATGAGAGCAGACATAAGCACATATATGACTGCGAGTATACTATCATATGCTATTAGGAGAGTTGTTGAGAGCATGCTCAGAAGTGCACTGGAGAATGTCCTTGGAGGTGTTCCTGGGAACATACTTGGAGTGTACTTGAAGGCTTCTTGGGAGCTTACCTGGGAGAATAGAGTGAACCAGGCTTGGAATATGTGATTAAGTGGGATTGGAAGCATACTTGAGATCGTACTCAGGTGTGTACTTATGAGCATCTTGAGATCTTACTTGGAAGCATGCAATGAAGTGTATTCATCTGGATTGTTGAATGTAGCATATTGTACATTATTAAGCGCACAAAATTGTGTGTATAGAGTTATAGTCCTATAGTCAACACACAGGTTAATAGAAGCTGTTACTGCCATCCCTCTGATATACTCTGGATTACATTCCCAGACACTGCTTTTCAATGGGTTTTGCATTACATAATGTCATTTTTATTTCGGTGAACCTATCTATTTCTCAGTCCTCTAAATACATACACTTGCCATCACCCAGTCCACCTCTGCTATCTCTGGGCACCACCATCCCCTTGCTGGCTTTGCGTGCGGATATATCCAGTGGAGATAGGATATAGATGTTTCCGCCACCCTATTTAGACTCAACTCCATCTTCTACAGTATACCCACAGTACAGGTTCCAAGCCGACTACTCAGGCAGAAATCACCTTACGAGATGTATCACTAATAGAGAAGCTGCTTTCGGTATGGTGATTCCTACCATATTTGTCACGTGGCAACATGTGGTCCTATGAAGCTACACTTCGACTAGATTACTATGATACGCAGGTGATTGCGTGTGCTGGATACGATGAACTTGAGGGCAAGCTACCAAATACAATTTATTGCATGCTTCCATGTATAGTGTTAGTAACGGGTCCAAATTCCTGGATCGGTTCCGGTTCCGGTTCCACCCAAAACCGGACCGTGGCAACGGTTCTTGCCACACGGAAAACCTGGCCCACTGGAAACGGGCCGGTTTTACCACGAAATACCCAGCATTTCAACATTACAACTGTGCCTCCAATTAAGTATTTGAGTTCTGATCGGATAATGACATGATCAGTACGTAGATTGTGCAGTTCTACCCGCTGTGTTACCTCCAAATCTCAGATATGTGATCTGGCAATTATTCGTTGAGTCCCTATTGAATACCCGATAATTTCGCTAAAAATAGGCCCCTTTTTCACAGCCATTCAATGAATATCCGTCAGATCGCAAATCGGAAAGCGGGAGGTGAAAGAGCGGCCAGAACTGGGCATTGTACGTACTGATCATGTCATGACACGATCAGAACTCAAATACTTAATTGCAGGCAAAGGTGTAGGAATCGTAAAGTTGGAACCGCGGTCCAGTTCCAACCCGGCCGAAAAACCATTGGTTTATGTCCAGTCCAGGTAACACACCCGCCAAGACAATGCAGGTCGGGTTTTAGGCCGGGTAACGACCTGAACCGAGCCGAACTGCCGGCCAAAAACCGGACCACTTGTGGGTTACCCGGACCCGGTGCTAACACTATCAATGTATGCTCGCAAGTCTACTTCGAATTGCACTCGATTGCTCACTCGCGGCCACCGTGACTGTCCCTCTCAATTGCTCTGGATGGCACTCTCCCAACCTGCTTGACTAACCCTCTCAAGTATTCTCTCAAGACGCTCCCAACTACAGTCTATGTATGCTCTCAAGTACACTCCCAATTACACTCGATGACACACTCCCAGCCGACTTGACAATACACATCCAAGTAAGCTCTCAGGACGCTCTCAATTATACTTTCAGTATGCTCCTAGGTACATCTCCAAGTATATTCTCAAGTACACCCAGGTATGGTCTCCAGGCCGCCCCCAATTGCACTCGATGGCACATTCCCTGCCTGGTTGACTGTCCATTCCAAAGTCAGCTCGCAAGACACTCCCGATTACACTGCTGTTCACACTCTCAAGTACACTCCCAATTACACTCGATGACACACTCCCAGCCTGGTTCACTATATGCTCCCAAGTAAGCACTCAAGGCCCTCCCACGTGCACTCCAAGTACGCTCCCAAGCCCTACTCCCAGTATGTTCTCAAGTACACTCTTGCGCATGGTCTACAGGATGCTGCCAATTGGACTTGATGGCACACTCCCAGCCTGCATGACTGTACGTTCCCAAGTAAGATCTCAAGATGCTCTCTATCACAGTCCAGAGCATGCTTGCAAGTACACTCCCGATTGCACTAAATGACACACTGCCAGCGTACTTGACTATATGCTCCCAAGTGAGCTCTCAGGATGCTCTCAATCACACCCTCAAGCATGCTCGCAAGTACACTCCCAATTGCACCCGATGGCACATTCACAGCCTGCTAGACAGGACACTCCGACCAAGTCCGCTCTCAAGACACTCCGAAGAAGATCCCCGAGTACGCTCCCAGGTACACATCCGAGTCCCTTGCATGTACACTCTCAACTGAGGAAGACACTTCCAATCTCACTTGACTATCTGCTGACTTGTATACTCCTCCACGCTCAATGCCGAGACTTGCTGAGTTGCAGATGCCAGGCACTGCACGATGTGAGGCTGCTGGCATATGGCGGGCATAGTTTGGTAGGCGGCGGGCTGCGGGTGGCATGTGGTTTGTGTCGTGTGGCAGGTGGGAGGTGGCAGGCGCCGTATGTTGGCCAATATCATGATGTTGGTCAAGATGGTTGTCGGAACCTCATCAGTAGCGTGGCACCCAGGCGAAGATCTCACGATGCCTGATGGTCATGGTGTTGACGATTACAGCCTCAGATTGTGTGGAAAGGTATACAATTCGATCTCAGGGAGAGCAGATCTCTGACTGAGTTTTCTCAGCTGAATCTGCAGCCTTTTTCTCGTTGATTTTGCGCTTATCCGTAGACATTTGGTCCAGGGCTGATGGCAATAATTGTGATGGTGATGATGGTGATGGTGTGTATGATGGTGATGGTGATGGTGATGGTACCAAAAACACTTAGTCAAGTAAGTAGCCTTCGTCAATGTCAATGTCAAAGCTTTACCACACTTCTAGCCTATTAACCAAAGCTTCCACAAACTCAGAGCTGTCCATCGTCCAAAGGCTTACCAAGGAAACTTTACTCCTCTCAACGGGTGGCTCTCTAAAATGCAGCTCTCAAGCGCAGCTCTCTGAGGCAGGCTCTCAAGCATGCTCTCTAGCAGGCTATGAAGCAGGCTTCCAAGCAGGCTCGCAAGAACCAGCGGGCTCTCCCGGGGACTAATTCTGTCCAGTACCAGTATAACAGCCCAGCTGGAAAGACATGTATAGGGCCATCCCCAGCCTCCAGCGATAGACAGTATCATAGGCCCACAAGCATATAACTATGAATCAACTATAGGTGACTCTAGGCTGAGTGTCGCACTAGGGTCCACAGGCAGCTGCCTATCAGCTCCGTGTGTGAGAGTGTAGGTGCATTGAAGCTTACAGACGATTTGCACTTTTGCCGATGGAGTATATCTCTCCAAGTCTCAGTATGTTGGTACTATGTCTATGGCCCTAGCAATTATTGTTAGTTAAAAAGAAGCTTTCTGTACAGCAATTTGAATTAGTTTAAATCCAATGACGTTACCAAGTTGTGTTCTAATCACAACATGTTCTAGGAATGAAACATCCATAAACAGGTTGTATTTCACTTCCCAGTTGCCAATTTACTCCATTGCAAATTCTCCTAATACTACTGTAAAAAAACATTACAATACAGGTATTAATCCGCAACTGCTCACCCAATATTAAAAATATCATGAATGTCAACCTGGGATGTGAAAGCAGGTAGAGTTATATACATTTCATATATATCACACTTTGTTGTCAGAGTGCAACATGCAGACTTGAATTGGTTGGTTGTTTTTAATTTGAGTACTTCTGGTTTATACTTGCCACTATGAGCAACTCAGCCGCTCAGCCACAGAGTGCTGACCAATAAGAATCGAAAAAGACACAATCCATCTGCTTACATGAATAACATATGGGCAATCTGGCAACAGATGGTAGTGGAGCATAATCGGAAGAGCACAATCGGAGGAGCACCTGGAGATGCCCATTGACACAACCTATAGATGAACCACTTGGAGGTCATTGTGGTGAAACAACAGACCTAGAAGGCAGAGAGCTCACCATCAACATTCCCCCACACCTCTCGTGACATCGAAACAGAATTCATGAGGGATAGCAGTACGAGCTGGAGGAGTGTAGGAAGGTTTGAAGATATGATACTACCCGGCCGTGAGGATCCACACAATTGCATGGATGCAAGGAGTCTCGGAAAGAGCGAGTGAGACCAAAGGTTACGAAAGATAGAGTGTGTATTGTCGTTGTATGACATGATGAGATGAAAATGAGTTGATATCTATCTACCCCGGAGTCTCCAGAATATATACTACGCGTTGCTCATAGCACCTCCGTTACCCCGGTATCCCCGTACACCCACCGTTGCTCCTTGACACTGTAGTTGGAGCCTGTGATCGAGCGAGTTTAGAGATGCATTTGTAGGCCGGGATCAAGTGAACTGAGAGATACACTCTGAGGCCGCAATTGAGCGTGTTTGTTGATGCAATTGGGGACCGAGATTCAGTGAACCCAGAGATACACACCAAGGCCATGATCGAACGAGTTTGCAGATGCAATTGGAGACCGAGATTCAGTCAGCTCAGAGATACACTATGAGCAGGTGATCGAGCGAGTTTGGAGATGCATTTGGAGACCGAGATTGAGTGAACTCAGAGATATACTCCAAGGACGTGATTGAGCATGTTTGGAGATGGAATTGGAGACCACCATTTGGTGACCTCAGAGATGCATTTGGAGGCCGTGATCGAGCGGCCTTGGAGATGCGCTTGAGGCTATGATCGAGTGATATTGGATCAGTACTTTGTCGCGATCTATTTGGAGCAATGATTCCACCACTCCGTGCGATCCCGGTCTATGGTAGGGCTCAGTCCGGTCCGGTTCAATGGGAAGGTCGGACTGGACGGATCACCAGACTGGCAGTCTTGGACAGGCCGGGCTTGGTCTGGACCGATCCATGTACTGATATAGTTATGACATTGCTTTTTAGCCAAGTACTACTGAAAAGATGACTCATCCTCACGTTTGATCACCACTCACCTCTGAATACCCACTCTGATCGCAATTATTCCACTTCTGTCTGTATATTTGTCTTCATCAAGATGTATTTTCCCAAATTAAAAAACAACTAATGGGGGAAGCATACCCTAACCCTGGACAGCGTGAGGTATCGGTCCTGACCAAGCAAAGTCCAATCTGTCAGCAACTGGGATCGGTTCGATCCCAGTCCAACAATTTCTTGGACTGGACCTCGACCAGACTGGAAGGTTCCTGTCTGGACTGATCCATTGCTGGACTGCTGGAATCATTGATTTGGAGGGAGGTGTGACGGCAACTGAGACTGTATTCATTGGTTAACTTGGAATTGTGGGAATGTAGAGAGTTGAGTACAACATCCACCTAGAGATGAGAAACTAGCTGGGAGCAGGAGACTGTCAATCTTAGGATGATGTTGTTCTTGGTGTATGCTGTACTCAGTGTTAACTCATGATTATGGCATGCGGAGTTATAGAGGGATGACTTAACTTCTTGTTCTTAGGTGATGGTAGCATTGAGCAAAAGTCAGAAAGCGATCAGCGGAGATAGGTCAAATCATCCTGAGAAACTGAGACATAAGAGAATTTCGTGTACAAGTCAATTGACGAGACCAGAGCAAGTACGAGTCTCGATTAGGCGGGTAACAACACCCATAGCTGGTCCTCCAAGCCCAATCAGGTAAGTCGTACTCCTGAATTCTCACAGCCGCTTGTATACTGCAAATGGCTCACATCTTCATCCCCTATCTCTCTCTTTGGCGTCCACAAATCATCAATCATCGCCAGAACACAAAGTTAAGTCATCACTTTCTGTCTCTCCATGCCATGATCATAAGTTACCGCTGAGTGCAGCTTACACTGAGTGCAGCGTACACCGAGTACAAGATACACCGTGTACCACATAAACCTGAGACTGTCTGTCGTCACTTCGTTCTCACGATTTTGAGTTGACCCCTCAATGTATCTTCAGCTTCCGGTGTCTCTCCCTATCGACCGACATCAACCTCTCAGCTCCCCATAGGGACTTCAGAGGTAAAGTCACATTGTCACATTCCGACGGTTTCGAGTTAATGAACTGATGCTTAGAGTCTCGGCAGCTGGCGCCCCTCAAATCGACCACCTCCAGATCAACTACCTCCATGTACTCCATTAATCTCGCTTGATCATAGCCTGCAAATGCATCTCCAAAATCACTCAATCACGGCCTCAGAGTGCATCTCTCAGTTTACTCTAGCATGGCTTCCAGGTGCATCTCCAAACTCTCTTAATTACAGTCTCAGAGTGTATCTCTGAGTTCACACAATCTTGGTATCGAATTGCATCTACAAGCTCGCTCGATCACAGCCTCAAAGTGCATCTACAAAATTGCTTGATTAACGCCTCAAAGTGCATCTCCACACTTGCTCGTTCCCAGCCTCCCAGTCAATCGCTGAGTTCACTCCGGTTCCAGCTCCAATTGAATCTCCACACTCGCCCGATCACGGCTTGAGTCCACTCAATCGTCATTTTCAGGCCCACCTGGAATTGCTCTCATGCACCGCCTGCAGGCAGAACGGATATACCAGGTGTAGATGGGTGGCTATATAGGGAATTATATGCATTGATGAGAATACAAACTGAATGGATGAGTTATAAAAATCGTTGAACGAGAAGTAGTGGCCATGATTTCCAGGCTAACCGGCAGTGGTTCCAAAGGAGATATTGTTTTTCCCAGGCTGCTCTCCTGTGAGTCGAGGTGCTCCCAGACATGTCCCCGGCATTCACAAGTGTATCTCTGGCGTTTCCGGGTTCTTCGAGGCTTGTCCCCGGAGCTCCCAGGCTTGTCACCGGCGCTCCCTGTTACTCTGAAGGCCTGCAGCGATTCCCTGCTAAGGTTTGATACTCCCCTGAAATTGACGGATCTAAGTTTACACTCTGCATCCTCTCAGAGACTCCTGGACGCTTCCAGTGACCAATATTCAGTTTGCAGATGTAACTATGAATATATTCCCTAAGTGTCAGTGATTTTCAGCAATCTTCCGCAGCGTAGATGTTCATAGATTGTTAAACCATGCTAGATAGCTGCAAGTTAGTTGAATGGAAAACATATCTGAGACAGGTAACCAGGCTGATCAATGACAAGGGTGGTGTTCGATACAGCGAACCTGTCAGACCGTACTGTGAATATGCAGATTGCTACACAGTCCATCTGACTGCTTACAAATTCTGGTGTGATCATAGGCCTCCTATTCACATTCTGCTGATCGTTCACTGTAACACCTAACTACCTCTAAAAGCACCTCAAGGTGCATCTCATCATTGGCTTGAGCTCAGTCTCAATATGTATTTCGAAATATTCTTCTGTGTTGCCTCAATATTGTTTTCCTTCATTCATGCAACACAAGAATGAAGTTGAATCTTTCAGTTTACTATATTATGACCTGCATTTGAAACTCAAAGTTTACTCAACATCTGCCTTTTAGTATATCTCCACACTCACTCCATCATATCCTCCAAGTTCAACTTTAAGTTCACTCACTCTGTGTCTTCTAGAGCTTCTATCATTTTCACCATATACTGTTCTCAGTCAGATTGAATGTGTATACATGGACTAATAGATTGAAATTAGTCATCATCAGCAAAGAACTTTCCATCCGGACCGAATGGCTGCGTCAGATTGGACACGGTGCATCAGAGCCATCAGAGACACCCCGGTGGTGGATTACTACGCGGCCGGCATCAATACGACGGGGTGAGATGCATTTCACCCTTCGATCGGTATTTCGCAATTTCTTATTCCGTCAAAATATCTCCTCGTGTTCCTTTTACATTTAGCTCGAGGGGTGTAGGAAGCAGGTGAGAAGATGTGATTCTACCCCGCCGTAAGGATCCACGCAATTGCACGGATCCACAAAATCTCTGAAAGAGCCAGTCAGACCAAAAGTTGGCAAAGGTAGATTGTGTATTTTCGTTGTATGACAAGATGAGATGAACAAGAGATGCTGTCTAACTGTCTACCCTGGGGTCTCCCGAATATATACTTCGCGTCACTCATTCCACCTCCGTTACCCCTGTATCGCCGTACACCCACCATCGCTCCTTAGCGATATACTTGGAGGGCTTGATTGAGCTAGTTTGCAGATGGACTTTGAGGCCGAGATCGAATGAACTGAGGGATGCACTTGGATGCGGTGATCAATCGAGTTTCGAGATGCCATGGGAGGCCAAGGTCGAGTCAACTCAGAATTGCACTTTGAGGCCTTGATAGAGTGAGTTTGGAGATGCAATTGGAGACCGAGATTGAGTGAACACAGGGATAAACTCTTAGGCCGTGATCCAGCTAGTTCGGAGATGCATTTGGATACCAAGATCGTGTTAACTCAGAGATGCACTCTGACACTGTGACCGACCGAGTTTGGAGATGCACTTGTAGGCCGAGATCAAGTAAACTCAGAGATGCACTCTGAGGGTGTGACCGAGGGAGTTTGGAGATGCACTTGCAGGCTATGATCGAGCGAGATTGGAGGAGTACTTGGAGGCGGTCGATTTAGAGAGAGGCACAATGCCAGCTAAGACTCTATTCATTGGTTAACTGGTAATGGTTGGAATGTCCAGAGTTGAGTACTATATGGTCCGCCGAGATATGAGAGACCGGCCGGGAGCGGAAGACAGTCGATCTTAGGATGATGCAGCAAGTGGTGTATGCTGTTCTTGGTGTTAGCTCATAATCATTGCATGGAGAGATAGATTGGGATGACTTAACTTCGTGTGCTAAGGTGATGGTAGGGACAGACAGAAATCAGAGGAGATGGGGGAAATCATCATGAGAAACTGGGACTTGAGAGACGTTCGTGTGACAGTCAATTGACTATCCCGGCTATGGCAGGTACGTGTTCTGATCCAGTGGGTATTATCCCCGATACAGGGTCTTCTATACCCAACCAATCACATAGTACTCCTGATTTCTAATAGCCATTCATATTCTCCATATCGTTCTCATCTTCATCCCTAATCACCCTCTTTCTTGTCCACAACTCTACCATCATCGCGACAATACAGAGTTAAGTCATCCCTCTCTATCTTTCTATGCCATTATCATGAGTTGACACCGAGTACATCAGCAACAACGCTAGTTTCCGTCAGAAACACCCGGCTGTTCCAGACGGCTCTGACGGCTCTGACGGAACCTCGTACCCTCTGACGGAGAATTACACGCTACCCGTCGCCCAGGCGACGGGTCGCGTTGCATAGCATCAGCAAAATGTATTTTAGTCACTGGTCTGAGAGG
>Ga0307515_10016279_pt1 | contig 13622 bp, 14 predicted proteins | sample 17_EM_MG_FD_194513 | JGI IMG/M metagenome (GOLD analysis project Ga0307515, IMG submission 194513) | Populus trichocarpa ectomycorrhiza microbial communities from riparian zone in the Pacific Northwest, United States - 17_EM | ecosystem: Host-associated > Plants > Roots > Unclassified | place...
TCTACGCGGTAAGTGCTCAAACTTGATCACACCCACACAAGCTTGTTGACTCCGCTCCATAGGACGTCCAAACCACAAATCAACCCAGTGCTGGTTCAACCAGGGCTGGGCTGATGCCAGCACGGCGGTTCCAGCCGTATGCGACGCCTCGTGCTCGTTCAAACGGGCACAGATGCTCGGAGGCAGGGCCATCAACCCTGGCGCCTCCACTAGTCACATACGTGGCCCCGCCAACCGTAACCCCCCCCGGAGGGTTATCCGAGACAACGGCTGACGCCGTTAACAACCAACCAGTAACAGAAGAAGGTACCGCCCCAGTAAGTAACTTTACTGTTCTCGTATTCCTCATGTGACTGATTGATTGTTCGGCATCAGACTGCCAGACGACCCCGGGGTACAGGACCGCCACGCGACTGGCGGATCCAGAACTCGCGGGATATCCGAACATTGTGCGTCTGGGCGCAAGGGTGGGGGAACCTCCCAAAATTTCCGAGCCATGAAAGGGCTCTAAGGGGTAAGTATAAAACTGGTTTTGTGAAATGGTGCACTTTAATCTGATTGATTGGAATACAGTTGCACTAGAAGCCGTTGCGACGATCCGGGAACCTGTGTACCCCGAGCACCGGCTGTTCAAGGGAAAAACCAAGCAGATCGCCCAGGTAAAGAAGGGCGCCAAAGCCGAACGTAAGAGGAGGAAGGGGACCCGCGAGCTGAACGAAAAGCTCAGCCGGTACTACCCGCTGCCGGGGGACCAGGGAGTGTGGAGATCACCGGAGCTTTTGTTGAAGGGTAAGCATGGGTGTGATCGCTCGCACTCATGACATTCCGCTTATCTGCCTTCTTTTCAGTGCTGGACGAAGTGCGGGGTCTCCCGAGGCCACCACCTCCCTGAGTTTTGACTTTGGCGGCAGGGGCCCAAGACGATCTAGAAGATACCCGGGTTTTCATTACTCCATAGATTCTAGAATTTGAATCATACCTTTCCTGGTTTTCTGTCCGTGAACTGTGCCCCCCTTTGAGATAAGTGTGAGTATTGAAGGTGGCTTAGGAGATGAAAGCGATGAAAACACGAAAAAATCTATAGGGCGATATGCTGTGTGATGCCGTCTCTCAGAACACGCACAACCAGGTTTAAAAAGGACAACTTCGGGTCACACCGACCCCAGTAAGGTTATCATCGAATTACAGTCGGCCGGGTAATGATGACACAACCTTACCGATAGTTGCGACCTGCATCTGGCAGACCATCGGCAACGCTCGAGGACATCCACGTCTCTCGAACGACCTGAATGGACAGGAACCGATCGCCCTTATGATCGATGACCACAAAGACGGTAACTGGCGGAGTCGAGCTGCAGTTCGGAGCGGGTCGAACAGCAAGGGTACAATTGAACCGATAGGAATCGTTCAGAAACGATGGCGAGGTGAAAGAGATGATTATCGGCGTGGGAAACGGCCAATTTTACATCGGTATGGGGTGGGGAACGGAGTTACCCGGGCCCCCCGGAGGAACCCATACCCGCCTCGCCGTTTGCTTTTGAGTCATTGGCGGCGTTATACTTACGGTACCGCCACTGCCCTTGCAGGCACATGGTCCTCTCTCCCCGCACCTCTAATTTCATGGGTGTGCGTGTGTTTTAACAGCGGCCAACTCGGCGATATTTTACGTCTCTCTTGCAGCCTCGATGTCATAGACGCGATGGGCTACTCCCAATTGACACAAGTCCAAACGGTTACAATACCGTTGTTCATGCAACATAAGGACATCATGGTGGAGGCCGTCACCGGCTCAGGGAAGACACTCGCCTTCGTGATTCCGATTCTGGAGAAAAACTGATACGGAGGGAACGGCGGCTGGGTTCAAACCAAATCGATGCGCTCATTGTCAGCCCCACTAGGTCTGCGATCGCCACCACCCGCGCAAAACTCCACCGGATCTAACACATTTTCTTTGACATGTCACGACAGGTGGGAGGATGTGGAAGTTGACGTGAGCTTGATCACAGTTTTCACTCCACCCGATTGCTCAACTTTACCTATCAACAGTGAGATTCGTACGCGTATTCTGTCGATGCGCAGGAGAAACGTCTACGGGGCCTGGAAAACAGGGCGAAAGTGTCTGGACAACCAGGGGAACAAGGTTGGACGTCTCGCGAAAGTTGCTGTTTCGATCCCCACCTCGGTGTTGCCTATCAACGAAATCGGGTTCAAGTTCTCACAAAGATGGGTGTGCATCTTGCTGTACATTGAGCTGGCCAAATTGGCTATCTGGCATCCGGGCGGTACCTCAGTTCGAACTTGGCCATGCACCGACGCCAACGGCCCACTCCAGAAACAACGACGGCGACGAACCCAACGAACCACGGCTGGTGCCATATCAATCACACAAGGTCTATCGCCCAACGCTCAAAGTCGGCCACAGACCGCATCGGACTGATTGTGAAAAGTCGAAACAGTACAGTACTCTGCTGGGAATTCGTTGGTCACCCCTGCGCCCGTCTAGCGTCAGCAGGCTCAGCCCCAATGGGAATACGTTCTCCCTATCTGCTGCGCCCTCGAAGAACACGCCGTTGAACAGGATGAACACACGGGAAACCGAGGCCGACGTCGGTAGTCGTACTCACTCCCTCGTCCGATTCTCCTTCCATCGCATCCTCTGAAGGACCCTTTCCCGTGACTATTGGAATGCAGAATGCAACCCAGGGATTCAAGCCAATAAACCCTAAGACATCAAGTTTCTACTCCCCTACCCAATGGATCCCACCACTGGGACACAACCTCCGAACGACCTGCTACCTAGGCTCAACTCTTTTTTGTAACCTCCCAGGTCAACGCAGAAACCTCCGCCACTTACCCGGAAGACGTCGACGTTCAGGCGATGCCACTGCGGGACACCCGGCCAACCCCTTCGTCATCTCCGCTACGCTCATCTCATACTCGGACATCCCCCGCACCCTCGAGTGCCCCCCTCTCAGCGCTGTTGTCACTACGAAGTGCTCCCCCGTTGGGCACAGGTTTCACCTCTACGAAATAGCATCCTGATGGACCCATCATCACTAACAGAGGATTGTGATCGATCACGCCCTGGGAAGGGGACTCCGCAGGCTCATAATCCCCGTTTCGTTTGTGAGTTAGTTGATTTTCGATGACGAGCTGTGTCACTAAAGGCTCTTTAGAGCATCCTTTTATCGTGCGACAAACAGGAAACATCATCATCGATGCCACGGCCGCATCATATATTATCTCAGTTCGGCATTCCCAGCGACCTGTAACGTACCCGCTCCTCCTCGTTGCCAACAGTACGGTTGAATGGATTGTGCGATGGATCAATTATGGAGTAAGGGTGTTACATTAACCCCCAGGAGATGACGAGAAGTTCTCGAGTGGTGTGAGGGCGTGCAGGGAGTGTAGACCAGCGCTTTCGCAAGTTCAACTCCTCAGTCCCGACCATAGTGGAAAGGAAACCTCGAGCGCGTTTCAGACGGCAGTGGTAAATTCCAGAGACTCATTCTGCCCCTGCGTTTTTCAAACTGTCCAATATACCCGAACTCTCAACCGGACAGTTGCGGGCTCGACGGATATCCTTTAAAGCTACTGACTAGTGTGGAAAGGAGATCGAGGACTTCTCACCACGATTCCAAGAACTTTCACGCAGTATAAAGTTCGTTCTCCACCATTCTCCATTCGCACTCGACCAATTCTAATTCCCTTTGGGTGCAGCAATGATGAACCGTCCCGGTAGAGCTTCTGCAGCTCGTAAATGCCTTGCAGAGGCGTTCGCGCATTGCAACTTCGCCGCGAGGCGGATACGGAACTTATGAGGGGTAGTTCTCGGGGCCGCCTACAGACGGCGACCCTCGCAAAGGCGAATTCGTTCCTACAGAAGAATGGGTTTCCGCTACGGATTCAGGCACCCTCCATCGTCCGCCACAATCATCGCAGGAACTGATCGAGCCCATGGTCTCTTCCCAAATCAACGCGCAAAACGAACCTGGGATCCTCCACACCCTCGACCCCCACACCGGCGCTTAACGAAACTTCGATTAACCCGGATTCGGAGCTGACTCACGCGTTGCGACCGTTGTTGGAGCAAGAGGCGTTGTTGGGGACTTTCGTGCGGGAGGCGACGGCCATGAGGAAGTTTGAGAATGTGCAGATTTTGAGGGAGAATATGAAGAAGATTAGGGGAGAGACTGTTGAGATCGTTGCGACCGCGGAGAGGGAGCAGGCCCATGGCCCGTGGGGGGGGGATGACGTGAACATCTCTTTTATATATTGATTATGACCCTTATCCTTTCTCGACTTCGGTTGCGGTTGGTACCATGGTTTTAGTTAGAAAGATACGCTGTTGTTGCACGCGGTTGGGAGATCCGACGCCTGTGTCTCGTGAACTTGTGACCAAAGAGAAAGCATGGATTTGGGTGAGGTTAACTTGATACACTGTACTCTACTCGCAGCACAGGAGTTCCGAACAACCGGAGCGCAAAAGAACAGAACCTAAGGACAGAACAGAAACTATAAAGGATTCACAGACAAATTAAAGGAAGGGGACTGGATGGTATACACACGACTACGGGCACGGAAGAGGAAGCGCGCACATGAAGGTAGAGTGATATCCTGCACATGCACGTGTTAGTAGACAAAACAGAGTGAAGACTCTTTGACATACCAGTCAGGGTCTTCATCGCTTCTTCATCCACCTCCAGGAGCACCACCTTGAATTCTTCGTACTGCTGCTTTCTGTTGGACCCCGGTTCCAACTGTGGCAGGACATCATCCAGCCGCTGGATCAGATCCGCTCGGTATCCTGCCGCCCCAATCCCACCGAGCTCCTCCCTGACCAAGCGGAGCATCATCTGGAACCCCGAGTCGGCTATCCAACTCCATTTCGACCAGACAGTGAACAGGTACGATGTAATCAGCCCCATATCCCCGAGCTCCCGGGCCATTTGAACTATGGTGTCGTAGGCTTCCTGTCCGAATCCCCTACATCCAGAATTGAGAGCAGGCCGCTTTTTTTAGCCAGTCCCAAGCAAGTACCGGTATATGCGGTTGTAGCCAAGGGTAGTCCGCCATCCGCAAAACGGTATCAACCACACATCGACCAACGTTGTTTGTATATGGGAGCGCAGAGGCTGCTGCTATCCAGAGTCGCACCATATGGCCGATATCGCTTGCATGATTCAGGAAGTGGTACCGATGTTGGAATGCGTCCAAAGTTGCGTACTTCAGCGAAACGGGAAGTACTGCTTCCAAAAATCGAGCCACCGGTATGAAAACCAGGTGCGAGATATAGTAAGGCTGGTGAGAATAGGGTATGTTCGACAGCTCACCTTCACCACCTCCCTCCCGTCGGGCCGCGTATGGTAGAAACGCGATCGTGGCCTCGCACTTCAATAGTGTGTCGATACGTAGATCCTCGGAAGCTATGATTTCATATTCCTGAATTATCAAAGTGAAAAGTTGTTCAACCCGCGCACTGGTGTGGGATTAGCCAAGAGACAGTGGTTATTGAAGTACAAACGCGCCTTTCATCTGGCACCACGCCAATGTCAGAAACATTACAACCCAAGGCAGTAGCAATCATCGTCAGGCAATCGATAACGACCGAGGTGGGAGGAAGCTGGTCCTGGGACAGAAAACGGAGTGCGAAGCCAACCAACCAATTGGGTACCCAAGGATCATCCCCTCCCCTGAGGTACTCGAACTGGGCTGCCTGGACAAGAGCGCATGAAAGTGGTACCAATTCGTCAGTTGATGGGTTATAGTGCCTCCAGTCAATATGCGGTCGTTCCCAGGGCCGAGCAAGCAGACTGTGGATCGCGCCCATGACGATGGGACACGGGAGGTCCTGCGGGTCGATGAGGGATGGAAAGCCCCTCCTGTACCGTTGGCGCACATCTTTGATGATAGTGGACCCTGATTCTATGCTTGACAAGTAGGAAAAGGCGCGGAGGAAGCACATGGCAGATATCCCTGCAAGCTGTTCTGAACCGCGGGTGACCATTGTCGTAAAACCGTCACTGATAACAAAACAGCTGGTGAAGGAATTAAAACAATTTACAACGACCGCGGAGGTGGTTGAAGAGTCGAGGCCAGAAAGTGGGAGGATTTCTCTGAGGAAGTCGAGGGTCGACAAGTTGATGGTTTTGTCCAACGACGTCTGGAGCATCCAAAGAATGCAGTGGAGGTCCAATTTGGTTGCTTGATCGTCGAACGCCTGGTTTGGGATGGGGGATGTGCTGAACAACCAGCTGATGGCTCTACGGGCGAAGGCGACCAAAGACCGGAACGCCGCTCGCCCAAGACGGAAGATATCGATGACAAGCACGACGGGTAGCACAAAGGGGTACAGGAGGGTCATAAAGATGATTTCCCCCATTGTGTTGCCGGCCACGTCATCCCAATACTCTCCAGAGATAGAATAGATTCCTGAACGTTCGACGAACAGAGCGTAGGCCGAACGAACCAAACCAGAGAAGCGGCGAATGACGTTGGCTCCAGGGGTTTGATATGGGCAACTGTCGGAAGCTGCCCCCGCAACGACGATGAAAAGGTAGAAGAGAGCACCGAACGAAGTCACACCAAGCACAACGGATGCGATGGTGGTATCGATCTCCCACAGGTATTGTGAGAGGGCGCAACCCAGCAACAACAGCGCACCCTGCAACATCAACGGCAGTGATTCCAACACGTAGTTGAAATACCACGCAATGATGCCGTCCAGCTTCCGTTGCCGGTTCTGGCTGCGTTCGATGGCCGACCCCCGCATGTCGACCGAAGAGTATCGGTTCAACCATTGCTTGCCGAGCATCGCGAGAAAGGCGGAGAGGAGGGAGGCGGTAAGACTGGCGTACAGTATGCACTGAACCTGGACCGTCGTTCGCGGAGGGCCGGTCCACTGTGGTAAAGCGGGGACGTCGCCACCGAAGGTAGTGTTGTCGATTTTGTGGATGAGGACACGAAGGAGAGCGGCGGTCTCTTCGTTCGGGTCCGGCTGGAGTTGGGGGTGGACCTGGATGATGAATGCCGATGTCACGGCCGAGAACAGACCAGCCTGTCGTTCGCGTCAGCGTGTATCCACCGCATCTCCTTGCAGACGCACGAATATCAGGGTTGTGTTCAGATCTTCATCATGTCTCTTCATGAATTCCTTGTCGTACTCTTCGGCCTCCTTGTGGTAATGTTCGTAGAATTCGGTGCGAAAATCTTTCCGAGTCGATCGCACGTTCTTTCTCGGGCTATGGGATGAGTTTCAGCGTGGATCAGGAGGGAGGTGAGGTTGGATGGTACCCATTAACTGGCTGTCGGCCAACTGCATCTTCTGCGCTCCCCTGTTCTCCTACAGGACCCGGACTGGGATCAGACGTCAGAGACACAGGATATCGCAGATGTAAGAAACAACGGTACATCGATGCAGTGTTCTCGCCAGTGTGATCCAAGTCTCTAGATCCTCGACGTTCCCTGGATCCAAGACCTAAGTGTTCAGTAAAGAGGTTGGTGTGGGCTTGATACAACATACCGCGTTTTTGGACTTAGATCTTCGCCGATGGCTCCATCGCTCCCATCTTCACTAATACACGCCAAGAGCGAATGAGCGAGGCGAAGCTGCAAGACCGGGGGAGGACCCACCCTTCCATCATGATCTCTTCCGGATCTGTCATATCGTGAGTGTCGGAGCAGGCGGATAAGTAGGCACTAAGGGTGAGAGGGATGAAAAGCGACGAGCACGCACGTTCCGTGGGTGGTCAGCTGTTCAGCCAACAACGTCAAAATATTCCGATGTCGCATGGGAAACCTCTCAGAGGCGCTTCGGAGTCGCGTTGAATAAAGCAGCAGAACGCGACGGTGGAACGGGTTCTCATTAGAACATATGGGTGTCGGCGTGAGGTTGAGGGGATGACGACAGTCATGCAAGACTCAAGCGTCAGAATTGACTCCACTTTGGAGGTGGTGAGGAAGAAGAGTGCCGGGGTGATCACGGGCTCACGGATCAACAACGCAACCTGGCAGGTTTTTGTCGCCTCTCGAGGACGTTATCCCTGCCTCATCTATTTCCCAGACTCTAGCCAGTATTCTAGACAAAACACCCAATCCAAAGAGATGAGCAACGAAAGGTGCAAGAGCTGCATCGTAAGGGTGACTTTGAATGTGGGGTCAAACCACCAGGTCGTCTATAACTTAGCCGTCTTCTCGGGCTGGGGGTCTCCAAGCGCATACAGGGCGTCCAGGTCTTGCTTATACTTCTTATAAGCATCTCGTCTAAGAAATCCGGCGTCAATGACACCGTGCCAAAAAAAAAAGAACGGGACTTGCGGCTTACCTGCGGACTTTCATCGTCGGAGTCAAACACCCGTTCTCCACAGAGAACAACTCGTTCGTCACATATATCCTCTTCACAAACTCATACCCCATCAAACCGTGCTTGACCCCATCCCTGGTCAAAACGTCCAAGATCGCCTTCAACACCTTTTCGTCCTTGGCCGCCTCATCCAGCGTAACCAGATCAGTCTCTCCCACCGGTTTCTTCCACACACTACTTGCGATCTTTGCGAGTTGAACAGGATCAGGGACGACGATGGCCAGGAGGTATGATTGTAGCGAATCTCCGTGAACCATGATTTGTTGTACAATGGGACAAGTGGCGTAGGCGTTCTCGACCTTCTCCAGGGCGACGTATTCACCTTGTGAAAGTTTCATAATGTTCTGAAATCACAATCCGTGAGACCAGGGGCTCGCCATGGAGGGGCGGTGAGCGTTTACCTTGACCCGGTCAACGATCTTAAGCCTTCCGAACTAGAATTACGCAGCATAGGGTTGAATAATGGGATGAATCACAGTTTCTGTACGTACCTCATCCATTAAACCAACATCGCCGGTATGAACCCAACCATCCTCGTCGATTGTTTCCTTGGTGGCCTGTTCGTCTAAAGGTGTCGCCCCGGGTTAACACCGACAGGTGTAGGTGTGATGGTGCTACTTACTCTTGTAATAACCAGAGAAACAGTTTGCACCCCTCACGCAGATCTCTCCACGCGGATACGGTTTATCCTCAAAAGTATAACCCATACTCGGTACATCCACCAGTTTTATCTCGTTAACCGGTTGCATGAACCCCACGGATCCACCGTCAGTTGGGTCCCCGGGTATACACCTCGTGCAGGTACCACAGTTCTCCGTCATACCGTACCCTAGCAGAGACGTCATCAACTTTCTTGGATAATCACAGAACGGGCAACCGACCTTGCAGGACGGTACAGGAGAGGACAACACGTAGGAAGTCCAGAACATGTGGATTTAACGGAGCCGACCCTGATGTAACAAGGGCAACGTTTCCACCGAGAGCCGCCCGAACCTATACCAAATATGTTCACTAGAACCACCTTGACGTGGACGAAGACATCAAGTCACCTTGTTGAACACGAGTCTGTCCCAAAGTGGATGCGAGTAGTCCCCGGTAGCTTTGAGCCTCTCCATCTTGGCCGCCACCGCACGCCTGAACAACGCGCCTTTGAGTCCAGGCGCTTCCAAATTAGCAGCGATAACTTGATAGATCCTGTTCAGGAGCCTAGGTACTGCGGGGAAGAAGTTTGGCTTGAGGACCTGCATGTCCTCTAAAATCCTCAATGGAGAACCGGTGGAGTAACCAATCTTGCCACCGGTCAGCACGACACACATCTCCATCGTCCGCTGCACATGGCCGTCAGGTGGGGTGCGGATTATCGGGGAAGGACTCATACCCCGTAGATGTGAGCGAGAGGGAGGAAGGAAAGGAGAACGGGCGTAACGGATGGAGTGACGTCCATGCCGCAGGTGTTAGAGTACGCGGCTGAAGCAAGAGCGCCTTGGGTTAAGATCACACCCTTTGGATTGCCCGTGGTCCCCTGAAGTACGTGAATTCGCAACTTCAATTTACAAACATCGATTGGAGAACACACAGATGTATAACAGATCGTTGCGATCGTTTCCGGCGTGACCGTTGGAGGTTCGATGGGGGACTTAGAGCCAATCTCTTCCACTGGATTCCCAGAATGAGTGTCAACCTTGAAACCGCCCAAAAAGACACTTGCGTTCTGCGAGAGTCATGACTCGGATCTCCCGTTGCTTAGACCAAGCGTCGAGTAGCTCCTTCGGGGCGGCAGGGATCTCACCAAATGCCACAATGATCTTGAGGGTTGGGAGTTTTGGGGATAGACTAAGCAAGGCTGAAACATTGTGAGCTTGCACGAAGACGATGGTCAAGTCCGCGTGATTCACACTGGGGACGAGATGCTCAGTACTGTCGACACGGGTTGAGAGTCTATGACCGCATACATGTATTCTGCAAAAACGCGCGTTCCGATTGGTCAGTCCAACTGGTACAGATGCGTTGTCGGTGACACGCACCAATGGAATCAACCCCAAAGTTCTCGTAAAGAGGGACGAGAGCCTTCCCGTATAGCGATGTGGCCAAATCGACTATCTGCCATTCTGTAAATAAGTGAGCAAAGGGGAAGCAACGCCAATCAACGGGGAAACAGAGTTGCCGGATCGTCGGTCGAGGGTGGGAATAACATACCGGGGACATTGGCAGACCAAATCCCAACCGTATCGAGTCCGTTTGTTCCGACCGCTGCCCCGGATTTGAAAAGACCTTCGAGGGCACTACCGACGTTCCTCCTTCGCATGTCGATATCTTCCCATGTCTGCCAGACGTAGTGGTTCGCAAACTTGAGAGGTTCCTGAGACTCGACGGGGCGGTGACCGAGGAACGGCGCCTTCGGACCGGCCAAATGAAGACCGCTGTCGAAAATCTGGGGTAGAGTTCTGTAATGTTCGATGTCGGCCAAGGTGAAATAGGGGAAGACGGCTGCGAGCTAGGTTTAGGTTTTGTATACGACCGAGGGGGGATTGACATACCGCCTCGGTAGACACCTTAAGTCAAAAATGCAGCGTCAGCATGAGTTTTGGATGGGGAAGTTGTCAATTCTTACCCGTCTGTCCGGGGCGTTGTGTGCCTGGTACTTGGGTGGACTGTTCAGAAAAGTTGAGGTTTTCGGGCCACCTCCTGATCCAAGGGTGAGTTGCGGTCATGGAGGGGTTGAATGGGAGTGGGTACCGGGCAAGGGGAAACAAGGCGGTCTCATCGGTCTTTATACCCAGGTCGCCCACGTCGACAGACTGGAATCAGCGATCCAATCAACTTACAGCCCGCCTTCCGCCCGTTTGAAGGCGGCTCAGGCGAGCGAAGAAACCGCTCTCCGACAAAACACACCCGACATACGCCGCATTTCCGGGAAAGTCTCGGTCTTGCAGTTTCCCATGAATCATGAATGTTTCCATCCTGAAAAACCGTACAGACTTCCCAAGATCACATGGCGGGGATCCCTCGGCTCAGTAAAACTTTCAGGCCGCGACCCGGTTTGAGTTATCCGCTGTGAAGTGCCTGTCGCGGGATGTGCATTCTGCAGTACGATACGAGACCCGCGCGAGCCCCACCCACAATAAAGCTAATCCACGAGGAGGGTGGTCTTCACAGAACTCGTTGAATGGCAAACATTTCGGCTCAAAAATCCTATCTCTATGAATTGAATTTTAGTTGACGGCCCAGTCCCGGGCTCCGCCGTTTGTCGACCACACTACTTACTCATGCCTTGCATGTTGTACAGGAAAGAAGAGTTAACGCGGCCAAGTTTTCGTCCAGATAGTCATAACTTGGCCAGAAGCACAGTGATCCATTTGCCAATCGGACACCTGTCTTGCCGGTCGCGCAGGAAATCGTTTTCTATCCATCTGGACCCTTCTCGTATCACGAATGATCAGCCGAGAGATAAGTTCATTCTCTGTCCCCCTGTAGCGCGGAGCGCACGTCCCAAGCCCGATTATGCATGTATTCGTGCCTTTCTCCCTGAACCGGAGCAGAGTCCGCTTCCACTTAAATCACGGACCGAGACTGTGAGACATTCTTTCGGAATAACCTACTGAAGCGACTAACCAGCCGAAAATCTGATCTGAACCACAAGCGTTTTTCGCCCTCGGTGGTGGAAACAATTCTCCGGCCCATGCTAGATCGATGGTCCCCGCCACTGGATTTCTGTCGCTATATATATACTTACAGCGGGACCCAGGGAATGGGAGTGCTAGCATAAGAATCTTGGGAAAGATCAGGGCGGGAGCCCCGTAGACTAGGAACCACCAATGGTTCAGAGAAATGTTCGTCAAACCCCCCTTTTGTCCTTTCTGCTGCTACAGCCTGTTTCAGCAACCACACCGCGTACTCCCTCTTATAGTCCCAAACATCCGCACACAATACCAGACGAAAGTCTCGCACTTTGTGGATCACATGGAAAGCTTCGAATTGCCTATGATACCATGAGGCTTCCTCTGCCATGTCAGCTTGACCGTCTGTCCACCCGGAGTGCACACCGCAGAAGTCACGGTCCCAGTAAACGATGGTGACCTGGGAGAACACAGGGGACACGACAGTCGAAAGTGCGCGCACGTAGAGTCCTGGATCATCAACAACAGACCACACTGAGAACTCGAGCACCCGGAGGGACCTGCTCTGTGATAGATCAAAATCCCAACGGGAGGATCCAGCCTCTGTGGAATGGTTGGCTACAAGTTGCGTACCAGTTAGAGAAAGTTGCTCACTGGGGGGTGTTGGATGAAGCCGCAATGTTTCCAATGTCGCTGCGCAAGTGTCCAGTAGGAGCCGCACTCCGCGCACACCGAAAAGATCCATGGAGTGAAATCGGATCCCCCCGAACAGGCCGATCATGTCCTCGACAAGCTCCACTTTCCTGGAATATGCCATCACCAGCCGTCCTCGCAGCGGGGGGGCATAGGGTGGAATGAGCATCAGGTCGTCCACCGATTCTTCCTCCCCGTAGGAATCGAAAACGCCGCAGAAATTGAAAACGAGTTTGAGGTTTTCCAGGTGCTGAAACAGTCCGATGAAATATATCACCTGCCGGTGGGACCCTCTAGGTTCTCTCAGGGCGAGAGATCGGACCGTCGGTGAAAATTGACCAAAGCATTGTCGAAGCCTCGGCACGAACTTTGGGATATTCAAATGGTCTATCCCAAGTTCCTGCACGTTGGTAAACGCAGAAAATTGACGTAGGGTATGGGAGTTGAACTTCTCTGGGGAAAATCCACCGACGTTATAGGAGAGGGTAACGTGGATGTGTAGCTTCTTTATCAAGGGAAGCAACCCAAGCCTGGACATGCGAACGAGGGGTTTGGGCCACTCAAATTTCCGGTCCAAGTGCGTGTAATAGATCGATGTGATAAGGGTGTGGTGAAGGTGAAGAACCGCGGCGATGTACCAGGAGTAACAGGTCAGGGAGCATGCGCGGAGACTCGGCGTGTTATAAATGAGATGGGCGATAATCATTTCGACGATCTCCTGGGGAAGCCTGGTGGCAGGGGACGAGGGCGCCGTAGAAGTCACTGGAGAAACACCTCCAGAACACGCTCTCCGGATTCTGGCTAGACCCCGGTGCCAAACTCACATCGCAAACAACTCAACCGCTGTGGTTAACATTCAATTGACGGAGCGCCGAGCAGTGTGGATGAAAACTACCTGATAATGAGGATGTTGGGGTCTTGTTCAGCGACATTGTGGTCGGGGTTTCAGC
>Ga0307515_10016280_pt1 | contig 13622 bp, 14 predicted proteins | sample 17_EM_MG_FD_194513 | JGI IMG/M metagenome (GOLD analysis project Ga0307515, IMG submission 194513) | Populus trichocarpa ectomycorrhiza microbial communities from riparian zone in the Pacific Northwest, United States - 17_EM | ecosystem: Host-associated > Plants > Roots > Unclassified | place...
AAAATAATAAATATTGTTTTTAGAGACATGTTTTCTATTTATATTTTATTTTAAAAGTACAAAAATAGATTTATTTTTATATTTTTATTTTTTAATCAAATATGTTTTTATCTTTAATGCTATCCAAGAGTCTAATAAAAACTCAGTAAAAATGGGCTTATAAAAGGAACCCTAAGTTTTGGTGGGTTTGCTGGATCTAAGAATTTTCCATGAAGTTGGGCCGAACTCAGTCTAAGTGGATTGTTTGTAGATGAGAAACTCACTGGGAGAGATCTGTTTGCAGATGGGATCAACTTTTCCCTCCCTTTTAATCCTTTTAATCAAGGATGCCATGAAATTATGAATAGAACCTTAATTCGATAAAATCAATATGATTCTTAAATTGTCTTCATTTAAAGGTCAGTTTTTGTCCTGTAAGAGAATGCAGACAAACAATTATTGATTATTGATGGACATGACCTTAAGTTTTATTATTCCCAAACAATTATTTTCACTTATTTTATACTTTTCGACTTGTGTAATTATAGCATTAGCTTCTATGAGATTCATCGATCTACAGAAAATTTAGTATAAATTTGGATTGTAAAATAATGAATGATTTTTTTATACATGGTCCAAATACCTTAAAATAATTGTAAAATAATCACAGTGTATTATTAGTTCAGTTGATCCCCAGCCAGTGCACGATGGGAAGGAAAAATAAATAAAAAAGACTGTTCTATTGCTAGAATGTTCAAGAAGACAAGTGTACAAGAGGAAAAGGTTTCCTACGAACAAAAGAATCAAAACAGAGATTCAAGAAATTGAGTTGAAAAACCAAGCTGTTAAAGCAATTTCTTGATCTTCTTTCTTGGAAATCTCATATGCAACTCCTCACTATAATCTCACAGGATAAAAAACTAAACAAAACAGCTTACGATGGCTGGTGGAGAGGACGCCACGATGCGGCATAGGATTTGCTTTCTCGATCAAGAAGTGATGGATCTGCTTTTGGCCGGGCGGCGCTCGTTTGCAATAAAGAGGGCTTCAGAATGCCTAACAAGCGTGAAAAGATTGTTAGACAAAGAGAGGAAACAAAGGTTGAGAAACGAGAGTTAATTAGGAAGTATTTTACCTGATTATTTATTAGAGTTTACCGATTTTACACAAAGTCCAACTTTATTAATTTTTAAATCATACTTACTGTTTCAAAAGTACCATAAGCCACAAAAATAAATTAGTCGCTAGTAAGTTGTGACATAAATTTCAGATTGCTTTGCTATATACCGATTTATTGTGACCTGAGAATGAAAATGGGGAGGTCTCAGAATGAAAATAAATTAACATTTGATTAATATAAAAATTGAATACATCAATCAGTTTTTGCATTTTCATCCCCTCGTTCCTCTGCTTTCAGTGTTGAACCACGTTCGTCGATTTTTGTTGTTACACTTCTTTTAGATAAAACGCTGAGCTGGTCAGCAAAGAGAAGGTTCTTCATTTGGTCCAGCTGCTGCCACTCTTTCTCCATCTGCAAATCCAACTCCTCAAACCGAAGAATCTTATCTTGAATCTCTTTCATCTGCAAAACCTTGAGATTGTTAATAACCATCGACACGTTCAAGAGTGAAAAAGGTATGGATAAAGAATCCTGTGCACCTGAACTTCTGTAATCCTGGAAATTGCTCTCTCCACATCCGACTCTTCCTTCTCCAGAAGTGAATTCGCATCCAAACAAGCTTTTACTGAAGCGCTTAGATTGGTGTCACCATTTGATGCAACACCAGAATCTGTACCCAGAGAACAAAAACTCATTATGTTATGAGAGTTGGATGGTCTAGATAAATTAACATTCCTGATCATAGCAAGACTGAGCGCAACAACTCTTTAATTAGGTGATGTATGGAAGATATAAAAATATTTGATTGGCAAATGTAACAGGGATATTGACAAATGAACTTCCTTTCATTGATTAATTTGAACGGGTTTTATCTATCAACCTTGCTCTTTGCTACAGATGCAGCAAAAGGACTCACTCAGTACTTGAGTCTGGACTAAGATTCCATTATTTTGATAGGATATGGATGGCAATTTGTAGGCTTATCGCTCACAATCTAAGTAAATTGTGTAAACCCCCTTGAAAACTAGTAAAGATGATTAGAATATTCCCAACTGACCAAACCCTAGCTTTTCATAATAACAAAAGCATACAGCCTAGAGAATCTATTTCACATCAGTGCACCAACGCAATATTTTGGAGAAGCTGATCATACCTAGGTGTTTTGTAACCCTGGAAACAAATTCAAGACTGCCTTTACTTCCTCCATATTCCACCTCAGTCAGAGTAGTTACAGCTGCTCGAGCCGCAGCTTCTGCAACCTCTGTGCCCGCCAAAGCTGATAAAAAAGCAGCCTGAGAAAATTTCAAATAAATATATCAGTGCATATTTGACATCAAATTAATAAAAAAATGACACTACATGGATTCACACCACAACAAAATTGAAACCAAGTATGATGCAAATCAAGGTTGATTATTAAGCGTATGTTCAAGGAAGCAAGGGAGGAAATTATACCAGGTCACTTTTAATTATTGTTTGAAGATCAAAAAATAGTCTCACGGACAATATTTTTGTTGCACAGGATGCGGTCAAGTTTTGGTCAACCAAGTGGTTCCTAAACCAATCAAATCCAGCACACATACGTCTAAATCTCAAAGTTCTATGAATTTTGATTGAAAATGCCCTCTCTTTTTTTTTTTGTAGCCATGATCTTTTCATTTTTTTCTAAGACAAACATTTTTGGTAAAATTCTTCAGTACTTTCAAACTTAAAAATGAATGGAAGACTATACCTGAGCCATTATTGGGTTGCTTGCATCCACAAGAGGTGAGAGACGTATTTTTTTACTTGGGGATGGAGAACCATTACCATTTGGTCCAGATTCATCATCATCACAGTCCTTTATTTGGTTATACTTGCTGTCAACATCCCCTACGTCTGTATAATCAGTAAAAACCTCTCCGAAAGGAAGCTTGATAAAATGAGTAATGCAGTCCTTCTCACTTCTACCACCAACATGTTGCGCAACCTTCTTCCAGTCATCCCTATAATGCATAACAGCTTCAAGAAGTTGCAAAGTCTCTTTCTCTGTCCAATCTGTCCTTGCCTCTTCACTTATCTCCACCCGCCTGAAATCCGATGAACTGACACCAACCCGATAGTTTCCACGCACATAGCACCGGGCACAAAGAGTTATATCATACTGTATAACAATAACAAACAGTAAACAATAATCCAAACCATTCATATACCATCTCATTCATACATTAGCTTACACAAAAAAACTCAAACACCACTGTCCGACATTAACATCCAATTATTACATTACACACAGGCATGTGCTCTAGACATTGAATTAAACCAAGCGTTGCATCAAAATTCAAAATCAAGAAAACAAAGACAACATCAATCCCTAGATCGAAAAAAGCATTTGCTAGAACAAGAGAAAGTTACCTTATCGCAAAAGAAGCAAGCAATGCTACAGAGAGACTTACAACCACTGCACAATCTCTTACAATTGTCCTTAGTATTACTAGCATTAGCATCACCGGCAGTCCCTCCATCACCACCACCACCACCGGCGGGCGAAGCAGCAGTCTTGGAAGAAGAATCCTTGCCATCTTCCCACTTCAATTGCTTATTCAAAGGGGAGTAATTGATCAAACCCCAAGCATCCAAGAAATCAAAAACCCTACGAATGGACCCCACATCGCCTACGAGAGTCTTCCTGATTTCAGTAAAAGTGAGTTTGGCGGAAGGGTTTTTCCTGAATTGGGAGATGATTGAGTTCCTGTAGTACTTGTAAACACTAGGGTTTTTCGAAGGCGATCGCGAATCGAAGAATTCTGGGAGGAATCGGACCTCGCATTCGTGTATGTTGTCCCATGAAAACCAGCCTATAAAAAAACAAAAAATAATTGATTCAAATATAATGCAATCATGTAGGGATGATGGATAAGGGTTTTGGAGGACTTACGGGAGTAGCTAGGGATGTGGACGACGTCGGGTTCGGAGGAGGGAGGAGGTGGTTGTGGTGGTCGGGGAGAAGGTGCGGCGGTTGTGGGAGGTTGAATCTCAGGTTTGACGGTAGAGGATAGAGGGATTTTGGGGTGGAGAGATGGTGGTGCGGGTGATACTGAGGCCATGACTGCTGTTATAGGCGCTCCAATGAGAGAGAGAGAGAGAGCGCTCTGCTGTTGCTGAAGGTGGGAATTTTTTAACGAGTCGTAATTTCTCTCTTTTATGTTTTTAACGAGCAGGCTCCTTCCTTTTGAGGATAGAGAGTGGTATGCTGTTCTGCTCCCGTTAAAGCGACGTAGTTTGGTGTGCATCCAATGACTGAATTATAAAATGATGAGGGATTAATTATGACTTAGTCCTTGTATTAGAATAAATTAATTAATCCCTGTAATTTTAAAAATAATCAAATATTTTTTTATCAGTATTTTAATATTAGTTGTTTTAATAAATTCTTTCTTTTCTTGTTAATTATTCCATCCATTCTATTTTTTTTCTTTTTATATTTATCAAAATAAAAAATAGAATGAAGAAAAAAGTTATAGATAAATTTTAAAATACATATATAGTCTATAGTTTCAAGAAACATATATATTTCTTGAAACTGCAGGAACCAATTGATTATTTTTTCTAAACTATAGACTAATTTATGGTAATTATTTAGCATGGGAAGAGTTGTCCCTCTCCATCTCACATTTTGAATCTCATATTTTTGTGAGATGGAAAAATACAACTCTCCATGTATTTAATATTTTCCAAACTTTATAGCACTTGTAATTTCACTTTAAACTCCTTGTACCGAGTGAATATAATGGTCGAATGTTGGGGTGTAGCCAAATTGTTTGACTTAATTTGCTTATGGTCGGTTCAACCCGTTTAAAGGAAGTTCAATTTGTGACTTTATTTATGTAAAACACAAATAAAATATTCCTTTCTCTTAGTGCCTGTTTGGCAACACGCGCTTTGCCAATTCACAAATCCCAATTTTATAAAGCCAAACACACAAGGCAAATTGTTGAGCCACCAACCTGCAAATAAATGGATGCGACCATGTAGCAGATTCTTGTGAAAGGGGAATCAGTTCCGTACAATGGACACTTCGCTTACCTCTTTATACGTAGTCTCTCCTCTCCCTCCTGCTGCTTGAAGGGGCCAAAACGCTTGAACCAAAGTTCATAGACAAGATATTTGGGCAGACCTTGCAAGGAGACGACCGTCCACACACAACTTTTTTTTTTTTTTTTAAATTAAATATACGTGGAGCTTCCCCCATGTTTTGAGGTCTGCTTTCCATATGATCCGAATTACAAAGACTTCAGAGCCCGAAAAAAGGGAGAACCGCTAGTAATAGTATGAACAAAGCACCAGTGATGGTTAAATACAATGCAGGACACCAACACAGACACGAGACTACCTATACACCCAAATGCTGGGACTACTAGACTATAAAAGAATCATATGTTGATTCTAACATGATGGTTTCTTTTTACGGTTTCTTATTATTCCTATGATATGGCTGCCAGGAACCAATTCCAGCATCCATAAAATGCAATGCTGCCTGTTACTCTTCCTGAGTTTTGGCAGCATACAAGAGTTTTCTATACACTAGGGTAAAGGAAGAATTTCCCACATCCCTTCTCCACCCGTTCGGGGCGGCTCAGATCCCCCTCGACTTCTCTGGTGAGCATGATTACGTATGACCTGCACAACATCAAATCTGTAAGATTAATACTTTCCATGCAATTATCTTAAGGGCCTCATGCTACATGTAAACCACCAAGAACGAGTGGCATAGTTTCAGTAATATAGTTTCAAAAAAAGGTTGATACTGGACTCCAACAAAGTGAAGGGGATGGTTTATGCCTTCACAGTATGGTTTGAGACTCGCCAAAATCGAGGTTTACTTTCTAAATAACAATAGGGTAGTAATTTTAAGTACCGTAGTTTCTAGTTCAGTACAGGACACGCTCTCATTTAGCAGTAAATATGCATGCTTACAGAAAACTCAAAGATTGTACCTCTAGAATGCAAGGTAAATAGTTTGCAAGGCTAGATTCGAAGCCCGCCACGCAAGTAGCAGTTCCGCTGCTCTTAGTCCTGCTGCAGTCTTAAGGATACCTAAGATTGAAAAACAATCGGTCCATGTTACAACATAATGGTGGCAGCATAGGTCTGAAAACATTGTGCCATACTTCCCATGGCCGTTTGATGCCACTCACCTTGATCAGCTCCTCACCCAGTGGTTTGGTCAGAACCGCTACTATGCATATATTGAGGAGAAGGAGCGGGAACAATAAACTGTTGCTGTGCTGGAACAGCTGCAGCTATACCTGCAAACCAATGCATTTCCTCAATCAGGTTTACCAGTGTGGTTATTTTTTTATGCAACATTCATCAGTTAATTGCATAACAATGCCACTTCTTTGGTAGGATTTTTTACCCTCCCTTTATCATCGAAAGTTTAAGACGATTATTAGTCCCCTCCTCAAAGGGTTCTACTTGTTTCTGAGCCCACAACAGGTACCATTTCAATAGTTTCTCTCTGTGAACGGAATTTCCCCTCACTTTCACAACTAATTTCTTAGCACTTTTGTGCATGAAGTCAATTTATGATGCCAAAAGTAGCTATGAAAAATATAGACAAGATCAGACATCAGCTAGTTTTCTCATGTCCTTGACATTTGAATGGAACAGGGAAGAGATTTTGAGCTGAAATGTTAACCTGTAGGATATGGTGCTTGAATCGTTGGCAAAGGTGAAGTTGTCATTGCATTGACACCTGGTCCACCAAACTGCATAATATGATGACCTGGCACAGCATATCCTTGCATTGTTGTATAACCATGACCTCCAGGAACATTTTGACCGAACTGCCCATAAGGATACATGCCTGTGTTCACTGTTCCAGGAACTCCATATATCTGAAGGTACTGCTGGCCAGCAGCATAAGGGTTGTAAACACCCTGCTAGTAGGAAGACAGCAACAATAATCAGTATCAAGTCATCTTGGTAGTTTTAAGACAGTTTAAAAACCCAAGAAAAAGATCCTAATTCCTGTCACCATTTACCTGTTGATAAACGTATTCAGGTCCATATGCTGCATAGCTGAATAGATGAACCAACCATAGAGATGGCAAAAAGATCAGTATAGGGAAAGGAATTTTACATAGAAATCATATTACATGGAGAGAACAAAGTAAACATATCATCATAACACTGAAAGAATCCAGGATTTTTCAAGAAAACTACATGGTTACTTCTCCTAAAAATGAGCTCTCTCTCAAATATGTCCAAAGGATAAATGCACAGTGCGATGGGCACCACACCCCAAAAACTAATGTTTCCAGTTTATTTTCTTTTCTATATACACATTTCAAACCATGACTGTGATCTTGCCTGTTCAATAAACAATGAGCTGGGGCACATATCCTCTGCAACTACCACTTTTTGCATTCCTGCAATTACCAATCACACCATGTCACATCACTGTAACTTGGACAAAAGGAACCCCGAATTCTAGGAAACAGACTTACTTCTAGAGCAGCTAGAAATCTCAAACTGACGTTCAATGATGTGATTGGTGTGTATATGAATAGCCACGTATAAGGGAGCTGGGAAATGTAAAAAAGAGAAAGTAGTTGCAAAGGACATATACCCAATCTAACTTGAAAACCGTGGCCACTATCCATAGTTTCATTCGCTTCACAACATAGGTTGATGAGTAAATGCAGAGCATACGCAATAAAGACTACTTCTAGAGTTGAAGTTAGGGTTCTGCCTATATTAAGTAGACATCAGTATTGCGAACAATAGAAACTACACCTAAAACTTAACCATGACCCATCAAACAAATTTTAGTCGACTAGCCTAAAAAAACAGATATTTACAAATTAACAATGAGCTGACATAAAATTCCATATTGAACTCTACTAAATTCTAAGCGCAACTCCTGGGAAAGTTGGCAGGAATTGACAGGAAACAAAATATGGCATTGCCATAGCGTCTTTAAAAAGCCAACCAGATACGTAAATGCAAAAATGAATACATGACTTCAGATAACACATAAATAAGGAGGACAAAAAATTAAAAAAAAAAATCCTTCTTCACATATCATGAAATTGAATTTGATACTTTGTACCAGCCAAATTGAGGAAACTTTTTAACTGCAACAAGTAGAATTATTGTTTACTTTGGAATGTAGCATAAAACCTACCCATATGGATGATACATCAAGCCTTGTTGGTAGCCATAAGAAACTGGTTGCTGGTAGCCAAAACTTCCAGCATAAGTCCCTCTGGGGGTTTGCACACTTGCAATGTATGGGGGAGCTGGTCTCAGACGTCCAACTAGAAACAAAGCAGCAAGCAGAGGAAATTAGCCCGAATAAAACTAAAGAATTGAATCATATTGGCTTTCAATATTCCTTATCCAGTACAAAATTGTTCTTGCATTTAGAAAAACCGATACCATAAGGCTGTGGTGGCCGAGGTCGTCCAAGTGAAGCCAAATTACAGTTAGCCCGTCTCCCATCGATCATCGGAGTAGGATCAGCACAGGCTCTCCTAGCTGCCTCTGGTTCTCGGAAAGTTACCTACACCCTCCACACAAATACAATTCAAAAACCCATGTCATTCTTCATCCATCAAATAAAAACACAGCCCATTTATCCACAATGGAAAAAATCCAGAATTTAACAGCTATCTAGATCACTTTTAATCATCAAAATAAGCACAAGAAAACCTTGATCAAAACGACTATTAATCAAGCATGAGTAAGTGAATGAGTAAATACTAACAAAACCATAGCCTTTTGATCGGCCAGTGTTCTTATCGGTGATCACAACAGCCTCAAGAATATCACCAAACTGCTCGAAATAACGACGCATGGTCTCGCTCTGGGTCTCCCAAGCAAGCCCCCCAACAAAGACCTTAGTATAAGTTGTATCTCCAAATGGAGAATTCATGTATTGAAACCCTGAGCTTGAGCTCGATCCCGAGCTAGGACCCGGAACCGCTTGATAAGCCATATTGACAATTGAATTCAATTCAAACAACAAAACCCAAAAAGAGAAACACGAGAAGAAGAAGCAAGAAAAGGCTAGTTCAAAATTCAAAATTTTTATAAGATTCGAAGAATAAAAAGGAAAGGAAAGAAGAGGGTGCTAAGAAGTGACATGCTGGTTTAACAGAGAAACCCCAGAATTTGATGAGATATACTGAGAATCCATTGAATTCTAAAGGGATCAAGAAAGAGGAGTGTTGTTTTTGACAAAGATCGGAAAGCAAAGTGATGGGGTTGAATAGGGGGAGAAAGAATCACAATCACAATAAAAGGAAGAAAGTGAAAAGGGGAAAGAAAAAGAAACCCTAGAGTTGAAGTGGGGTGAGGTCGGTGGGATGGAAAACAGAAAGAGAGAAGGGAGAGTTGGACTTGTGTTGTGTGGGAAAATAAAAGTTGGATGGTCAATACTCGATATACTACAGAGAAAGAGAGGGTACTGTGTCAAAAAAGAAAGGAAAGGGAAGAATCTTTTTTAGGAGGGTGATACTAATAGTATTGACAGGAGTAAATATTTATTGATGATGTTGGTGGGGATGAAGAGAGAGGGGGGAGGGGGAGGGGGAGGAGAGGGGTGGGAGGGGGAGGATTCATGATTTGTTGGCTGGCTAGAGGGGGAGGGGGAGGGGGAGGAGAGGGTGAAAATGTTAAAAAAAAAAGAGAAAAGAAAAGGTGGACCCAGATGGATGAACAGACAGCCAATGTGGGCCCCACGCCCTCTCTTAATCTAATCTCTAGTGGGAAATAAATACAGATTATTATTAAATACAATTTCTGTTCCAGCTCCCTTATTTAAGTTGATTCCAAGGATTATCCTGAGCTCCTCCTGTAATAGTTTCCAAACCAAACTATATTCCATGTTCATGTCGAAATTATTATCACAGTTTATTTTTGAAGAAGAAGATTTATATACTATTAATCCTGTTTAATTTATGTTAATTTGATCACTGATAATAATAATAATAATAATAATAATACATGATTAACAAAGGTGGCAAGTGGATAAAGCTCGTGGAGATGCACGTAGCAAGGGGGGCCCTCTGCGCTCACTCACGATGGATGATGCTTTGCTGGCTGTGACATGCATCATTGGTTCCTTTCATCGAGCTGGCAGGTAGGTATGCCCCTTGACACTTAATGAGTGCCCTGCCTCGTTGTATGAATTCTTCTCATCTGCTAATGTTGTCCTTGTAAAGTTTAAGTTATGCTTTGACAAATAAGCTTCAATTAATGTTTTTTCCCCCATATAATTTTGATATTTTATATCTAAATTATTTATAAACATTTAAAAAATATCAGCTAGAAATATAAATATATCTGGTCAGAGGGGTAAAAAGATAAAAACATAAATTGAATGTTTAAGGAATGGAATAGGCATGATGATCATGGTAATGGGAATCCAATTTATGTTAAAAAATACGGCAGGCGTCTTGTTGTACTTTGATGGGAACGCGAGGGTCATTTCGCTTTCTGTGGACACGAGCCACAGGGGATCGGCAGTGGGCAATTGAACCGAGTTCAAACCAGTGGCTAGGGTTTGGGTCCATTGGGGGCCTATTACACCTGTTATGGACCACGATTGCAGCACTGTAAGGGGCCACAGGTCCAAAAACACTTGTCTATGTCGTGTGCTTTTCTTTTCTCGTGGTTCCCGAGACATGCAATTGATTTGCAGAGACAGGATTGCAATACAGAACTACTTCGAAGAAAACAAAGGATGTTTCTCTTTCATGATGATGTTTTTGCTACAGCAAATGATTCTCGTTGCATTTCAGGAATTACCTCTGAAACCATCCAGCCAAATTCTTTAATCACCTACATTTTATTTTAACTCAACTATCTTATTATAAATTGGAGTTTATTGTTATTTCATTCTATTTCATAGCTTCTTTAATAATTAAATTGTTACGGGTTCAAATGTAACATATTCTATTAGATTGAATGTATTTTTTTTTGACATATATAGCCATTGATCTTGAACCAACTTGTTATTGAGTTAAAAAGCAACATAGCTTTCACTTGCGTTTGGGAACGTGGTTTCTAAAAATAATTAATATTTTTTGTTTAGAAATATTTTTTATATATTTTTTTGAATTGTTTTGATGTATTTATGTCTAAAATTTTTTTTAATTATTTTGTTACATTTCCAAGTAAAAAACACCTTAAAAAACAAACGTTATCACACTTCTAAATACCCTCTCAATAATACTAATGTCATGACCCAAAAAAAAAACATATTTACTTATAAGTGTTAATTTTTATTCGGTGTGATTTTTTTTAATAAAAAATTTGACAGAGTTTTCCTTGTAACAGGATCATACCAAGTTATCGACATCCTCATTCTTGACACAATTCATATCATAATTATTGTCCAATCATCTTTAACCTCTTTCCTAATCAATACATCACAAAAAATAATAGACATGTAGTGTCCGATAATAAAGATGTGATCAATAAAAACAAATATACAAATAATACTAAGGTTTACATAACTTGCAAAGTTAATTGATTCTAAGAAAAAACAATAAAAACTTAGATTATGAATGTAAGGCTCCCACTATTTTATCTGGAATAATTTCTTAGTTAAATATAAAAATTTAGGGTAAATTCTTCTTCTTCTTCTTTTTATTATTTTAACATTTCTAATCCTACAAGCTACTATGATAAAATGCAAATATTTAATACAACACAAATATTTTTAAGTATGACATCCACATTAATTACATATAACAATTTTGTTCTACAAATACAAAGGTTCATTCAACCTCTTTTATATCATTCATAATTCTTAAAATACATGTTGATCAATATAAATACACAAAAAGTGGTATATATTCAAGCAAGATCTATTTTACTGCTGCGAGGGTCCTAAAAATAAGATTAATATTTTATCAACATAATTATCAATAAATGCAATGTATCATTTCAATACACTCATATAAAAATATTTTTTCTATATACTTTATTATGAATCATTAATATTTTCACCTCCATATTCATCCAATTAATTTCAATTTTAGCCATTTCACTAGGGTACTACTCCCTCATTAGAGACACTAATTCATTCGCTCAAATATCGAACACTAATTCATCCTGCCAATTACCGGCACTCATTCACCCGTCCAATTATCGGGCATTAGTTCATCCGCTCAATTACCGGTACTAATTCATCCGCTCAATTATCAGGCATTACTTCACTCGCCCAATTACCGTTACTAATTCATCTGCTCAATTACCGGTACTAATTCATCCGCTCAATTATCGGGCAATAATTCACTCGCCCAATTACCAGTACTAATTCATCTGTTCAATTACTGGTACTAATTCATCCGCCCAATTATGTTCATCCTTAACATCAAAACATAATTTCTTGTTAATAATTTACTTCAAACTTCTCTACACAGTAAAATTTTCAATACTTCATCATCCATCTGACCCATTTTGTTAGGGCCCGTGACTGGGTCTTTTTTTTTGTAGCACCTGGGGCAATGTCGTCCCAATTTTTTTAAGAGAAACAAAAGGACAACACGTCATCTAATTTTGCCTAGATTCCGACCACTGTGGTAGTTGGAAAATTAGAGTTTAAATTTATTTTTATTCAAAAACCTGTTTTTCAACCCACTTTTTACTCAAAACACCTATAAAACACATTGAAAACCATGATAAACATATTCATTACATCAAAAAAAAACAAAACAAAAAAACTATCTCAAAAACCAAAACCGACCCGACATAAAAAATCAACCCGAGTTTAGATTTATTTTTCACAAATTTTAAAGGTAAAAAAAACATCTAATATGAATTTTCCTCATCAAATATGAATTCCCCTCAACTTTAAAATAAAAAATAAAAACACAAATATCATTTATTTTTATGATTTAAATCTGTGTTAACGACATATGTTTTTTTCACCACCACCGAAAGAAATGATGGAACCAGCTGTTACAGGCACGCGGCATGTACTGAATGCTTGCTCCCAGGTTAAAGTGAAGAAAGTCATCGTTGTGTCGTCTATATTGGCCAAAGGATCAAGTGATGAATGAGCAGTCACTGGTCTGACTTGGGAGCTTGCGAGGTACTGTCATGCCAAGACAATAGCAGAAAAGGAAGCTCTGGAATATATGTTACGTTTGAATTGTTTTTCGAAATGATTTTTTATTTATAAAAGATAAAATTAAAGGGTTTTTTAGGTTCTTATGAAAATACCAGTCCACAATAACAAGCACACATGAATTCTTACAACGAGGTTGAGCACTCAAGAAATAAACTAAGTAATCTTCGGTTTCAAAACAACTCGCAAGCTATTAGTTTTTAGCCAAATCGCCTCTCTTCTCGTAGTTCTTGACAGCATCAACAAGTGACTCCTCTAATGATCTGTACTTCCATCCTAAATTCAGCAATTTCTCTGAACTCATGTCCATTGATGGCATCCCTCCGGAAAAACTGTCATGACATGGACACAACATAGTTGAGCAAGGCCACAAAGGGAAAAGAAGAGTACAAGATT
>Ga0307515_10016281_pt1 | contig 13622 bp, 8 predicted proteins | sample 17_EM_MG_FD_194513 | JGI IMG/M metagenome (GOLD analysis project Ga0307515, IMG submission 194513) | Populus trichocarpa ectomycorrhiza microbial communities from riparian zone in the Pacific Northwest, United States - 17_EM | ecosystem: Host-associated > Plants > Roots > Unclassified | place...
CTATCTATCGATCGCAGACATCGGGCGAGGGTCAGCCATCAATCAGGGCGGGCATCTTGAGAAACTCACTCCCTATCGATCGCAGCCATCGGGCAAAGGTCAGCCATCCATCAGGGTGGGCATTTGGAGGGAGAAACTCACTCCCTATCGATCGCAGCCATCGGGCGAGTGTCAGCCATCAATCAGGGCGGGCATCTTGAGGGAGTAACTCACACTCTATCGATCGCAGCCATCGGGCAAGGGTCAGCCATCAATCAGGGCGGGCATCTTGAGAAACTCACTCCCTATCGATCGCAGCCATCGGGCAAGGGTCAGCCATCCATCAGGGTGGGCATCTTGAGGGAGAAACTCACCCCCTATCGATCGCAGCCATCGGGCGAGGGTCAGCCATCAATCAGGGCAGTCATCTTGAGGGAGAAACTCACGCCCTATCGATCGCAGCCATCGGGAGAGGGTCAGTCATCCATTAGGGCGGGCATCTTGAGGGAGAAACTCACCGGCTATCGATCGCAGCCATCCGGCCAGTGTCAGCCATCCATCAGGGCGGGCATCTTGAGGGAGAAACTCACATGCTATCGATCGCAGCCATCCGGCGAGTGTCAGCCATCCATCAGGGCGGGCATCTTCAGGGAGAATCTCACGGCCTATCGATTGCAACCATTGGGGGAGTGTCAGCCACTATACACTACCGGGAGAATGTACCAATGAGACCAACTCACTTTTGACTAGTTTCTGCTTCGTTTAGGAGAATATGAAAACGACGGATGAGTCTGCGTTCATTCTCATCTAGTTCGGAATTGTATGTTGAAGAAGTTTCCTGCACGCCTAAAATAGGGTTTTTAGTATTAGTGTCATCCGCGAGCTGGACAACTCGCGGCTCTGAAGATATTTGGAACCAAGTTCGGCAATTGAGACTTGTAAGGATAATAAATTAGTTCCTCAGCGTCAACTATTCAATAGCAACCTAAATACCATCGAACCCGTTCAAGGTCTTTACATTTCCCATATCCTTTGTATCTATCTCCACAGGATGGGCAGTCCTGTTCAGCTCTATCGGAGGATTTCTGTTGGTGTTTTAGTATTATAGCCATGGAAAGTTCCATACCCGGCACAATAGAGTCGTCCCAGTTTGTGATTGTTAGAGGAGTCCGTTGATTCTCGTTCATTATCTCAATCTCGTATAGGCCTCGGTTAACCCATTGGCTTCCTGGCCGTCCTTCAAAATGATTTCTTATCATATTTTCGAAAATCTAGGGCGTAGCTAGTTATTGGCAGGCATTGATATTGTGGAAGACGTAATTACTTTGTAATTGCTGACCCACTCAAATGGCAGTTGGATACAACCGTCCAGTGCATCAACAAAATTGATCGGTGTGTAGTCAGGAGACCATGGTTTGAGGTCTATCGGAATTGACTGTTCGATGCGTTTTAGCCGTCCATCTATCTGAGCCATAGCCTGGCTGCTTGAGGTGTTAGTCACTACTGATTTCGGTATTCCGATAATATGAAGTGGACAACTCACACCCCGCAGCAGGACAAAAGCAGATTAATCGCATCCATCTGTTTCCCAAGCCCATCAAACAGCGCCAGTATCTCATCCCGTTTATACATTCCCCATCCGATCTTTCTCCAGCTGTCATTTAATTTTCTGCCCGAACCACCTGATGACAGGCTCCTCTTGTATTTTTCGGTAGCTGTATCAAATTTCCGTAGAAGCGGTTCGCACTGGCGCACAAGTTCATGAATTGCTATCATAGTGGGTGTTGGCAGCTGAGAAATAGTGACTCGGACTGTTTTTAGTAGTTGCTCGAAACAGCCGAATCGAAGGAGAAGCTTTTGGTAATCGGCGGACGATCCCGTGCTTTCGCGGAGTGTTGCGCCGATTTTTAGGACAAGCGATCCAACTGCGATAAAATCCCCGACGCTGAATCCGAACGACATCGTGGTGGTGGGAAGCGGTAGTGATACGTAGTTGCAATGGATGTGGGGATGGGTCGCTGATATATATGGCACATGTGAAAAGCACAATCAGCGCTAGACAACTCATGTGCTAATTTCGCAGTCTGTTAGGCAACACTGAGTATTGCTGAGGAGCAGGGTTGTTTTTTAGCGGTGTTATCCAATGAGGAATACCGCGGTAGTTCTAGCCGATGCACTTGACATCATCGATGTCTGCACAGGTCGCACGCTACTCCTCCATATCCAATTAACATCCCTGTCCGACAGCAAACTTTTTCACCTCCAGCGACAGCAGTGCATGCATACAGTACTTAACAAGTGTTTGCAACGCGTTAAAGTTGGCGCTATTTTTCGGGACCATACGAATTGCGAAGTGTGGAGTCTAGGGAACTCTAGCGTGTTCGATCACTACAAACATTCGGTCATTTGCAGAATTTCCTATAAAGACCTAGCAAGTTTTGCATCCTCATATATCGCGCAAACAAATACTCACGCACTCTGTACAGAAATTTCAATCAATCGGGGATGTCGGAACCACCCATTCGCTGCTTGGGTCGAGATTGGACGATTGATTGGTTGATGGCAACAACGAGTTGCGCTTACAGCGGAAAGTAGAAAACCAGCTGAGTGCACTGCATGCAGCACCACCCAAACAGTCATTCAACCTTAAGCTCGCATGCCAGCCCCTTCCTGGTGCGGGATGAATACCCGCCCCAGGGCGGGGCTGGACGACTTAGTCGTCTGTGTTACTCCGAGATTCGGAGAGGCAACGAGCTCCCGAACTCAACACCGAAAATCAAAAAAAAAGTTTTCGGTCACAGCCTTTGTAGATAATAACTGCTCTGGTAGTCTGCCTGCACTTGACCGAAATTGTTTGTGGGTGGTGGAAGTGCCCTCAGTGCTGGCCGATGCTTCACTGAGAGGTAGGCCGAACTCGGGTCTATCTTGCATGACATTAGGGGATATGCTGGAGTACCTCCACCACACACAAACAATTTCGGTCAAGTGCAGGCAGACTACTAGAGCAGTTATTAACTACATAGGCTGTGACTGAAAACTTCTTTTTAGATTTTCGGTGTTCAGTTCGGGTGTTCAACCCTCGGAGTTGCATCGTAAAACTGATCACCTATTCGGGGACGTAAATCGTCCAGGCCCCCCTGGATCGGGGCGGGGGGCTGGTACACGAGCTTAATTCAACCTCAGATGCAACGTGCAAATCGGCATCAAAGGCACCGATGTTACACACGAATCTCCCGGCTTCATATGATCGATATATTGCGCGACATAAAAATGTCTTAGGCAATGGAAATACTATGAGATGACCGAAAGATTCATTGTATTCCCGGCAAAGGCATTTCTACCAACCGGGAATGAGCCCTGGATGCAATCATATTACTATAGCCTGACATTAAGGATAAGCATTGTAACAAATGAAGTATGTCAAGCGCCGGTTGTATCGTGCCCAGCCGCATGCTAGCTCGTACCTCGCCTCCCAGAGCATGTGAGGCGCTTGAGCCGCTCGAACTTGCGAGGCTGCGGCTCACCAGGCGCGCCACACATCCAGCTTAGTCTTGGCAAAAGAAAAAGCGTCGGATCGCTATGCCTATTCGGAAAACAACACCGTAATTCGGCAGTGAAAGCGAGGCGGAAACGATTCGTTCACCCAAAGTCTTACAAAGTCCCCAAGAGTAGTCTAATTCGGAGTCTTTGTCGGAGTAACTCAGGGTATAGATAGCTTTTGTACTCTAACAACTACCCCCGGCCGGTGGAACGTCATCACCTATCGGAATGTCGGATTCATTTAGGTCAGGGTCCTATCAGAAACCACTTCGATTTTGGGTCCATCACCAATATGGAGCAATTCTTCCAATTTGCACCGAGATACTAGGCCTCAAAGACATAGCCCCCTAGCTGTAGAGCTGTTGTGGTAGGCACATGTGCCATGTCTTGCAGATATTGCGAGCACTCAATCATATACTCGAGTATCAACACTCCGTCAGTGAACTAAAATCCTGTCAATTCATGATTCTTAAACGATATCTATGTAAGAGAGAGACTCTTGTCTTGATATACATTAGATGTAATGACGAATCATGACACTATGCGTGACCGAGTGATATGTAGTGAATAATACCCCCTTCTTGTTACACTCTGTGGAGCAAGAAAAGCAACTACCAGGCATCCATATCAATAAAAATGAACGAAGTGCACATGCGCCACCAATAATTGCCATGGTATTCTCTTTGCAACCCTAAGTGGTGAGTGAGCAGAGAAAGAGTATACCGTGACATGAGGATAGCTATTTATATCTAAAGAAATCCATTAAGTCCTGAAATGTATAGTGAAACGATCCTAAGGCACGGCGGGTGCCTAATCTCCGTCCGGGAACTTACTCGTGTCATAATTCCGTCGGACCTTTGATCGTGCAATTCGTCGCCTTCGTAATGTACTTAGATTGACTCGGAGGTATGTGATCGTATTGACTCAGATATGGGAGTTATCTCTCCACTTCAGGCTGGATTGTTTACCGATAAATCGAGGGTATCGTCAATCATGCCATGGCGACTTCTCCGACATTCGGTATTAGAACTCGTCTCGATCGACCGTATGTGATGGCTCTCTTTCACCAGGAAAAGGGGTTCGCGCTCCAGCGGAAACAGCCGTGCCCTCGAACGAGGGTTTTCCGTCTATTCTGTATATATCTCAGAAATATTCGCCTCGCTCAGACTAGTTCTATTGCTTTTCGTTTTCACCAATTCATTGAGTTTATAGTGGTACTCCGGTATATTGGTTCTAATTCGTCGTCATGAAACATTTGGATACGATATGTGATCATTCACTAACTATTTACATTTTTCTATTTGTGTTACGATTTTGAGCTTTTGGAGAGAGTTCCCAGGTGCACTTGGAGGTGCACTTGGAGACAGCGCTCGGGTGCACTGGGCAGCGTACTTGGAGTTGGTGCTCAGGTGCACTGTTAAGGACGCTTCATGACTCTCACCCTACGATCCTAGCGTTACAATCAGGTGAAAAAAATACGCTAATGCACCGAAGCGACTCATGGAGCAGTGATCTTTGACACTTCAAAAAATAATTAGCCGCCGTCACAAATTATTAACGTTGTCAATAACTTTTGATGTGTCGCCGATCTCGATTCATTATGGAGTCAATTTAAGCTACTCTCAGTACGGACGCGTAATTTTGTCGCATGGATGTAAGATGTTGCAACATTGAGGGGAGATCCGTGTGCACGTGTAAAGATAATGGTACAGAGAAGAGGGAAGGACAAAGACTGGAGATATACAAAGCATCTTCGGGTGTACCATTGTTCGGATATGCCGGCGCCACCCGTTGCCATACTTGCCACCGGATATGCAACAATGAAACTGTTGAAACGTTATTGCCATTCTCGACTTTCAAGAGTTCTAACATTCGCTTGGCATACTTACCTCTTCACTTCAACCGTCCGTGCTCATAGGCATGTGATTGCACATGTTACCACGTGGGCTCTCACTTTCTATAATTGGCCAGATAAGAATATACTTTCTGATAGTTTATGAGCCAATCTTGTAATGCACATGGCTTGCAACAAGCCCACCGACAGGTAATCGCAACGCAAAAACCGCGCAAGATCGTAAGCCAGGGGCGATGAGCAAAACCAGTGTAAAATTTTCCGCCTTCCGTCACCATCTACAGCCAAATTGTAAACGCAGAGAAACTGAAAGCGCACATATAAATCAAACGCAGGCTGTATCAAAACGCAAGAAATCCAGGTAAAACCCCATTTTAATCGCAACAATCTCATCCGTTCTGCACTGTCCTTCACACTGCGCCCCATCCTATTTTCCACCCTGAATATATCTGCAAGCCTATCCCGCTGCGCTCGATCAAACCAAGACACTGAGGTCAGTGCGAGCTACGCATTGTCATCGCTGGGTAAGTTCTTGGAGCAACATGCTATTAATCCAGTGCACTCGTTGGGGTCAGTCCTCTCACAGGGTTGCATCGGGCCAGTAAATTCACCCACTAGCAAATCATCCGGCTCCCGGAAAACCACCACGGTTCCTCTTCGTGCGCATATTCAGCTCGTAAACGTTGACATCTATCGAGCCAAGTCGCTAGATTTGTTTCAGCCATCTATCGACCATTGGGGCGGGCATTAATATAGGAGAAACTCACTCCCTAAGGAGTACATCCATCGGGTTCGAGTTAGCAATCTATTATTCACTAGGTGGTCATAATCAGAAGGTAAACTCACCGGCTATCAATTACAGCCGCCGGGATGGTGTCAGCCATCTACCAGTCATCGCGGGAAAGGGGTGGAGGTTGTCATCAGTAGAGGAGATAAGCACGGGCTATCAATTGCAGAAATTAGGCTAGTGTTAGCCATCCATCGTTCATCGGAGTTTGCATGATTAGAGAAACTCACACCCAATCAATTTCAGCCATCGTGCTTGAGTCAACCATCCATGGATAACTGGGACAGGCATCAATAAAGGGGGAACTCACTCTCTGTCGATTACTGCCATTGTGCTCGTATCTGCCGTATATCATCGGTCCGGGCATTACCGGCGTGCATATTTATAGCAGAAACTCACGGGCTATAATCGAAGAAATCGGGCTTAGTTAGTTATCTATCGAGACGGGCATCATGAGGGAGAAACTTACGAACTATCCATTGTAGCCATCGTGCACGTGTCAGCCATCCATCAGGGCAGGTCATTAGGGAGAAACCAGTGTTCCTAAGCGGCCCGGCCTCGATTCAGGGTAAGTATCATTGAATCACTCAGAGAGAGACTTACATGCTATCATTTATCATCGGGGGTGGGCGGCATCATTGAGGGAGAAATTCACCCGCTACAAATTACAGCCATCGGGCTCGTGCCAGCCGCATATCCGCCACCAAGTGGGCACTAGTAGAGTAGGGAATAGAAAGCTCGTAAGCTATCAATTACGGCCATCAGGCTTGTGTCAGCCGTCGATCAATCATCGGTAGGCACCAATGGAGTTGGAAATTTACATCCTATTGATTGCAGCCAATAGGCTCGTACTAGTTGCTTCGATTGGTATTATTAAAGGGAAGCTCACCATTGGTAATTCCTAGCAATCGTGCTCATATTAGTTATTACACGCTGCGAGCAGGAATCTACCGGAGAGGCCCACGACTCTTCATCCGATTCTGGGTCGTTAAGTAGAACATGAAAATGACGGATGAGCTTGCGTTCATCCTCATCTAATCCTATGTCTGATGACAAAGCTGTCCGCTTTTCTAAAGCTTGGTTCTCAGTGTTACTGTCATCCGAGAGTTCCACAACTCGTGATTCAGTAGATATTTGGAACCAAGTCCCGCAAGTCAGGCTTGTGGGGACAGATAATTAGTTTTTGGTTATCAAGTTTCCAAAAATGGCAATACCATCGAACTCGTTTAAGCTCTGGGCATTTTCCATATCCTTGGTATGGAGCTTCGCACGAGGGACAATTTTCCCCGTTTTGATTAGAGGGTTCCTGCTGGCGCTTTAGCAATATAGACATGGAAAGCAACATATCTGGCACAATTGTATCACCCCAGCTTTCAACGGTTAAAGCCCCTTTGCTCTGCTCATTCACAATTTCATAAAATCTTATGTTAACCATATCACTTCCGGGTCGTCCATCAAAGTTATTCGTTAGTAAATTATGGAAGATCAAGTCGGCCACTCAGAAGTGACGGACAGATGTGTAATGCGCTGGGAGGGTTATAACCTTAAAATCCCGGCAGGACTCAAATGGCAGTTGAACTCTACCAGCTAATCCGTCTCTAAACTTAATTGGTTTGTAGTCGGGAGTCCACAGTGTCAGGTCTTGCTGTATGGTGTTTTTGCTTCCTTTGAGTAAGGCCGCTGTCCCACTGGTCCATCGGACCGTTGGGATCTGAAATGTCATACCGTCAGAGTCAGATCTCCCTAACGACACGCTTAACTTACGCTGCGTAGCAGGACAACAACACATTTATTGCATCATTTTGAATCCACAGCTCATGAGAGAGTTCCAGTATCTCATTCCTTTTATATATTTTCCACCCAATTTTCCGCCAGGTAACTATCCATTTCGCTCCAGACCAGCACTGGGAGAGGCTTCGTTAATACTTCTCGGTTTCCATAGAATTTTCGCAGAAGCTGGCTTGAATTGGATATATGTCTTATAATTACTCTCACATGGATATTGGTAACTGAGAGCTGGCTATTTGACTTTAGACGGTGTTTAGCAACTGTTCTAAACTATCAATTCGAAGGACAAGCTCTTGGTAATCAGCGGACGATCCCGTGCTCCCGCGGAGTGTCGAGCTGATCTTGAATAAAAGCGATCCAACGGTGAAGAAATCACCCACACTGTAGCTGAACGACGTTTTTCAAACAGTTACTGTGATATGAGGTGGGAATCGGTGTGGGGATAGCTAATATGATAGCTATTGTGAATGTGAGATGCACAATTAGTGCCAAACCACTCATGCGATAGATTCGTTACCGATCTGCCAGGGTGCATATTGTGTGCGGGGTTGTTTTAGAGCAGTGACCTTGCACTGTAACATTGTCCAATAAGAATATGCAGTGGTAGCTTTAGCCGGTGCATAATGCTAACAGCGGCTTGCTAAAAACGAACAGGAAACCTTTGGATTACAATCTAATCCTCGATATCCGCACACTCGATAAATACCGTTGTACAGCTGTCACCACGGTGCTGCACCCGCATACTGGGTACGAGTCTTGTTTGGCTAAATCCACGATTTCTAATGCGTTTAGGATATCTAGACGACTGAATAAACTGCTTCTATTCGCCTAGTCTTTAGCTGTGCTTCATTGCGAAGAACTTTAGGTAAATAGAATGTTCTATTGAGTTTAAGGATGCAACCTTTACAAACTACAAAAAGCTCGAACCCAGCCAGATTGTCAGGTAGCAAAGCAGATTCCACCGATCAATACCTTTTAGTAGTTGTTGCTCCAATGATGCACGTGCAAACCCCGGAAATGAGTACATAGACTACCTTATAGTCGCTTGCGATGCTGTTACAGTTATCGACGCAGTATTTTAGAGACCATACGAGCTACGAAGCATGAAAGTCTAGGAGGTTTTGGCATATTTGGTAACCCCAAATATTCGGTCATTAAATGGACCTCCTATAAAGACTAGTCAAGTTGTGAGCTCTATATTATCATTTATATAAAGTATTAACGCGTTCTAGATCGGAATTTCAAACGTTTGGGAATGTCAGAGAATACACTTAGCATTTGCTGCAAGAGTCGAATCTCGATGTTTAAATCGGATTAATTAGCAGACGCAGCAAGTTGCAGCTGCATCTGCAGGTAGAATACGCCTGCCAGTGTAAATGTACTTAAGCCTTGTAGCACTGCTGAACTAATTAGTCAATCTCATTATAAAGTAATTAATCGACCTCCCTCTAGAGCAGCCCGATGTCGCGGACGCATCTTCTAGCTTTAGAATATCGGAATATTGCACGAACTAAACGCCAGATAATGTAATTAATGGGAGATGACTGAAGAATCCTTTGTCCTCACGGTAGTGGAAACGATCCGCCCACCCAAAGTCTATCGGGAGTTGTCAAATTCGGAGACTTTATTGGAGTAAGGCAGGGCTTATAGCATTCATATTCCGACATCCAGTGCCAGCCGGAGGGACGCTATCACCACCGGAACGTCTAAGGCATTTTGGGCCTGGGATTCCACGTTCTACCAGAAACCACTTTCATTGATGTTCATCGCGAATACGGATCAGTTCGTACATATACCGACAGACTCGGCCTCAAATGTATAGCCCCCGAGCTATAGAGCCGTCAAAATAGCTCTTGAAAGTCATGCTGCATCACTCAATTATAGACAAACACTCTGTCTTGAAACATTACTGAATTGTGAAAGATGCTGGTTGCCTATCGTACAAAGAGAAAATAAGGTAGACGTAAATAATAAAACAAATCATACCTGGAGCCAATCCGGAGGCTCGCAGAGAGATAGGCACCGCACCAAGCCCGAGGTTCACGGTGAAATAGGTATCGTACCTTATCCCTAATCTAATGCCCGCTTTGTCTCGACATTCAGCGGGCTAAAGCCCGCGGCTAATCAAGAGCCCACCTTAGCTCCGACGGCCTTCGGGCAAAATCTTTAGCCAACATTAATAAGCTGACGGGATATCACAGTAGGTTACTAGCTCAGCGTTTATAATATCCACTAATAAGCCTAGAAATATCACGTAGTCCGGCAGAGAAGGTTTCTTCGGACGGACGGCTAGGCTATTTCTGTCTCAGGTGGCAGTGAATGCATTTTGGTGTCTGGATGGTCTTTTCACTGGATCTCACTTTCTTTTCCACATACCATTCTACTTGGGTTTTATCGTTGCTCACTAACATATCCAGGGGTTCATTCCCTGAATTGGGCGACAAGAGGTATAATATATATTTAAACTTAAGTGGATAGTCAAGTATATGCGCATTGTGACTACGTTCAAGCTGTTTCTCCGCACTTTCCATAATCCCTGAAATACGGCTATGCTAGCTGTAAGTAATACAAACCATACGAAGAACTTAGCGCTTAATATATAGATATCTTCAGGAATGCAATTTTGATATGGTGGACACACTGAGGAACCTACATTACTTACAGGGAGACAGCCGCAACATGCAGTATGAATGGGACGAATCCCAGGTGCGGTATGCGGTGGGTTAGCAGCTATCATGGCATGAGTACAAGGCTGCTTCCTCAAACTAGCTGCGAAAGAGTGTTGACAAGTGAACTTGGCACAAGAGAAGTCTAAGACGATAAGTGCATTTGGTATACTACTGTCTCGTACGGATGAAACTGCACCTAGGACGCGACTAAATGTAAAAAGGCTAACGCACTCAGATGACGGCCTGAGTCAAGCCGCGCAATGATTTCACCAGTCCAGACTAACGAAAACATTAGTCAAGCGCACTAGAAAACACCTTTAAATGCTAATGTCACTACTTCATGGTCTCCACCACCGCTTAGCGGTAAGTAAAATGTCATAATGCGCTTGCTGAAAATTCATCTCAATATACTTTCAACTAATCAGAGAGGCTTAAATCCTACACAGCTGTAGGGACAGCAAGTAATGAAAATGAACCATAAATACCAGGCAGCTGTTTGGCCAAAATTCTCTACATAGTCCATACACTCGAGAGGGGATTAATCAAAGCTCGTTCCTCGGGAATAATGCCACAACAAAACTGACTCAATCTGCGGTGTACTGCCTTCCATTTGTTACTATTTAACTCAACTGTTAAGTATATTCGCAGGGGTTCCCGCCTGGACCTACCTACATTGCCTGTCACTGACGAAGTGTGCTTCTTATTGCCGGAAAACTTTGCTGGTGCAAGAATTACGTTAATAGGAATTCCACTGGCAATAGTTACAGATATAGCCTGATTAGATACCGTCCTTGGCCACTCTAATTGGTTCAGGCATTCTAATTACGTCATGTACATTTGACGTGGGCACTCCTAATCAGGCTTCCCAAACGCCTGTCTCATCCGGACAGAGCTATTCCTAACCCTAGATTACAACTTCCGAGAAGAAAACTCTTACCCGCTTTTGCTCTAGGGTATCCAATATTCGGACTACTAACGTGTAGGGCCTTCTGTCGTTGCACGTGATGCCTAAAGCTGAAAGATGGGAAAAGAAATAAGCCACTTATACCCACCATCACCTAGTGAAGTGGATCGTCAGTGTAGAAAACGCGGATCAACGATGTGGGAGCTAGGAGAAACTGTCAAATACATGTCAAATCTCAGATCCAGGCAGCGCACACGGTAAGCTCGGCCTGGTTGCAGGACTGGTTGCCGGCCGGAATTATACACATCCGGTAACGGTAACCTCCACAGGGGACCTACAATTGCCCTGAACGAGCCCTAGGGATTCTAGCCTCGGCCCGGGGCGCCCCAGGGCAAACAAACTATTCGCCCGGTCTAGACGGCGGTGCCATTAAAGACGCCTGTCTGAACAGACGGTTGCGAACCCTGCTTCTAATCGGGTTCCGTTTGTGAAATGATAATTGCCGGTTCCTGTGCGATACCACGGTTCACACCTACGACACTTACAGTGGAATGCTACCTTGTAAATGTAGCGGTAGTCCGAAACGTCCAAAACTCCCAGAACCTACATACTCACCCGGCCTAACATGGTTTTTCCTGATAAGTCAGCTCGGCGTTTGGCACAGAACAAACGACGGAGTCCAATTACAGTTATTTCACCTATGGTTTTGGATGAATTGGGTTCTTTCGTAGATGCCTATCCTCAGGCAACGGTAGTATTTCTCAAGGTTTTATAGTGGTTATAGCAGGGGTGCGGTTGTGAGGGCAGACAGAGATCAGATGAGATCCGATAAGTTCGCGAGGATTAGATTAGATATGATGTCGTGTCAGAGGATTGCCGATAATTAACGCTAGCCGGGTATCAAGGCTGCTGATCACGTGTTGGACCCCATCTTACCCCCATTCATAGACTAATACCAGACAGCCGAGCCGTAGTTTGCGCTTCGAACCCCCAGCACCAAGTCTTCCACCCTTCCCTGCGTTAACTGTAAGTTCATCCCAACATTCTGTACTTGTGCACGCAGTTTTACTAACAACCGGAGTACACATATTCATTTAAGAAATATCACATAACCACACATATGATATGATTGTTGCTCTCCCATTGCCACAGCCTCTAATGTAAGTATTCGCTATTAGCCTCGCTTTGTTAAGATCAATCGAGTACGAATAGAGATATTGAATTGACTCGTACAAAAGCGATTGTCTAAAGACCAAAGAGAGAGAGACAGGCATATATATGGGAAAGGAGAGAGCATCTCGGCGAAGCCGAGTATCATATCCGGAGACCGATGCCGACCATCGCTCCCGGGGCTAGACCAACTCTTCGGCATAGGGACTGGTGGTCGGGCGAAATCCCATGCCAACACGCTTAGTCTCAACTTTCATTGTAGATCATTCTCCTTCCATCTCAATCAGGCGTCATACTCTGCCCATTGTTGTGCCAGCATCCGCTGCGACTCCCGGGTGCTATTCGCCAGATTTTCCTGCATTAGTTGCTTCAACTCCCTCAGCTCAATCTCTCTCCTTCAACAACAACTCATCCAACGTCACCCTTCCAGCTTCTATATCCCTCAGCGCCAGCCCCTAGCTATGCTCTTCCTATATGTACAAAGTTATCAGCATCCTATTCACCAGTCCATCTAATATACTCAAAGCAGACTCCCTCATTCCATAATACTGACCAGTGTTGTCAACCGTCCCGTCCGTCCGACATCACTAAGGACGGGACGGGACGGCGGCTTGCCGTCCGTCCTGAGCCAGGACGGAACGGCGCCGTCTTTTTTGAGGCCGGACGGGGACGGACGGATGGGACGGCCGTTAACGGTAAATTTCCGTCCCCGGCCGTCCCCGGCCGTCATCGGCCGACATCCATTGATAATTTGCGAGTCATCATACATAATAGATATTCAGTTATAATAAGTACATTTCTCCACTATCATGACTGTGAAGCAAGATCCTTCAACATCTGCTCGATCCGAACCTGAATTCTTACTACTGATTGAGAGTCTAGAAATATAGATAAATCTATTTATATCTTGTACCACGCGCTCTACAGTTACCG
>Ga0307515_10016282_pt1 | contig 13621 bp, 13 predicted proteins | sample 17_EM_MG_FD_194513 | JGI IMG/M metagenome (GOLD analysis project Ga0307515, IMG submission 194513) | Populus trichocarpa ectomycorrhiza microbial communities from riparian zone in the Pacific Northwest, United States - 17_EM | ecosystem: Host-associated > Plants > Roots > Unclassified | place...
ACGATGTCTGGGTCGCATGGGAGAAGGAGCAGCGCCGCGCGCACGAGATGACCATTGCAGCCGCACTCGACAACAAACCGCGCTTCGCGTTTGTCGAGCCTACCACTGAGCCCATCTCGCGCGTCTCAAGCAACAACAGCAGCGATGAGAGCCCCGCCGAGACCGACCACCGCGACCATGATTGCCACGGCGTGTCTGCGTTCTTCCGCAGCCTCTTCAACCGCCGATTGCGCCCCTCACAGCACGTGAGACGAACCCCGTCTGCGCGAGCGGCGCTCGCGTAACATCAACATCAGACGGGCGAAACGCGTCATCATCACGTGCTGTATGTTTCTTCTCCAATGGTCACGGTCACGGCCAGTCAGCCACAAGTGTAGCAAATTACATTCGTCATCGGTCACGTCAACATCCCATCTGCATCTGTAACAACCACTGGCGAGTGACGGGTTACCCCCACACTCCGTCATCGATCGCTCTCATACCCTCCCCCCGCCTCCAGTGTGGAACGCCGGGCTGTACGAACAACTATGCGTCATCATCTCTTACCTATCGTCGCGCACCCTTCTTGTTGGAAATCTCATGATCTTCTCAATGATTCACTTATCCGTTCAATTTACTCGCTGCAATCCCACACCACCCACCATCGTCGTCGCTGCAATCTTCAAGTTTGACCCCGTCATTTTTCGTTCAAATTCTCAAATATTCTTTCTTCTCGGACAATTCTGCGACTTGCAACTGAAACGGAACCAGTGCTCGCTCTATGACCTGCACACGCATATGTACCACTACCCCTCTCATCCACCAACGCCCGTTTGCGCAGGGTTGCTTTCTATCTCCATGCTTTTCGCGTCCTCCATAACTCATTTTTTGTTATTCCACTACTACACGCATTGCAGCATTTTATCTTCCCCCCCCTCCAACTCTAACCTTTCCGTTCTGAGTCTCGTCCTCATGTGCTTCAGTTGAAATGAAATTGGAAATCTTGATTTGGAAATGAAGCTCCTCCCCCCTTTAGTGAAATTGTAAGAGGTTGATAAGATGTGACGGGAGATTGGAATCGAAGCAAGCAAAGGTCAGCAGGGGTTGTGGCAGCTGGTCCTCTTGGAATGGAACCAGAAAGGAGTCGGGAGAGGAAGGTGCGCATTACAAGACCAAGGCACTACCTGCCAGCACCCTACGCATCCGTGCCTAAGGGATATTTGACGAGAGTGCTATGTTATTTACAGGAATATGGCCTCTAGGGTGCGCTGCCTGGTTGGGTATATAACTTGGATGGGCTCTTTTATTATTTGTCCTTGCTTTGGGTGATGTTTCTGATGTGGAGTGGCGGGTCGGACTTGGGGGTTTCGCCTTTGGGATTGTGTGGTTCAATTAGGGGTGTCGATATGCTCCTTGGAACCAGAAAGAAACCAGACCCCCATGAGAGGCTGCGCTGGTTTGGTGAATTGTGAAAAAGTGGGGGGTTGAAGGTGAGATCGTGGCTCCTGTTAATCGGGAATGCTTGGACTTGGATTACGTACCTCGTGGGAATCTTCCACTTGGAGGTTCCTCTCCGCTCTAATCCCGGGAACCCTTGTCTGTCTCTGATGTTAAATTCAATGGACCGTAATGTATACATATCGGCTGGAGACCGCATGTTGTCAACGTGTGGGTTGGTTCATAAGGGTGTAGACAAGCACGAGTCTGGTGCCTCTCTCCTCAACACCAACCATGTATATTGTAGATCCAACTGACCCGAATCGTGTCATTACAACTGAGGATGATGATTACTGTGCCGCGTCACTTCGTGTTTTATACTATGAAGCAAACCCCGATGTGAGCGGTAACGGCGTAAGTACTCAGCTCAAGTCGATCGAACCTGGCTATCCAATTTGATGATACGTTTTTTCCAGGTTCTCATTGGGTTCCTTGGCCAGGCGATACTCAGCGTCGCGTTCGACACCATGATCGATTTTCTTTGGTACATTGACCCCTCTAAACCACGCCTGCGCAAACGGCTCGAGGACCTGTACCTTTGGATTATCACTACCTGGGTCAGTGTCGGGTTCGCGATGGCGATCTCCGCGTTCACACAATGGAGGACCATCACGATATTCCACTTGACTGTATGCACCTTGCTTGCCAACGCTATACCCACCGTACGTCCTACTTGGATAAGCCCCAAAAACTCTCGGAGAATGCGACTGAAAATCATATATTGCATGTCGTACTCAATATTACGAATCGCGGCATCGAGTTACCTCATCTATCGTCTCGTACGGCGTTGGAGAAATAGCCCTGGACCATGTCTCCTCGTATCTTCGGGTACCGTTGGTACCATTCAGGGTTCTAACGAGCGCCACACTTTTGCTGTTATGCGGATGACACCCGTCGTATTATTGGACACATGCTATATCATAGCAGCACTTGTCAAGATCGGGAGACTGGCATTCTGTGAGAGCCGGGAGGAGGCGGCTAACCAGAACACGCGGGATAGGGCCAAGGGAAAAAAGCACACTCTCATCTTCTTCACCAGGCTTGTTATAAGAGGGTCTGTTTTTACACTCACTACACATGCGGCCATTGCTGTCATCCTTGCGAATCGGGCGTACATTTTAGGGAACGTGAATGTTTTGAGTTTTGGGCAAGTTATCCCCTTGGCAGCGCTTGCTGCGTCGTTCTATAGGATATGGGACTCGTATGTTGGTAGGCCATTCCTCCCCCCCACAATCGAGTCATTCAACCAGCTAACAAACGCGTGGCAGAATCTAAAGAGCAACAGAATGGACACCAGCTCTAGGGACGGAAAGAATTAGATACGAACGAACCATTAGATATCCGAGAGACCACAGTCCCTGACGCTCATACCCCATTTCCTTCACGGGCGGTAGAACACGGGTGAGGAAGTACCAACCTGCCCAGCTCTCCCCCAAGAATTCCGGTAATTGTTTGGCGAACCAAATACGTCTTTTAGCGTCTCGTATGTTGAGATTTGTCTGCTTCACAAATGTATGTTAGTTCCTACTGCTAATACATGTAATTTGCTATGACTTTGGTTGTCAGCGGTGCACGGGACTGTGCCAGTTCGGCGTTTGCGCAACTCAACACCCTTCCCCACCAGCTTCGACGCGTCAGAGCCGGGCACAACGCCGCCAAAATGTCGAGAATGTGCACATCCACCTGCTGAAGGAAGGAGGTGCTGTCCAGAGCATATCGAGAGGGATAAGGCGAGGAAGCTGAAGAAAAAGGCACTGTTGCATCCGAAGCAGAACCACCCCAAACTCCACCTACTCCCAACAGATCAGCTCAAACTACAACCAGACGTGTTCACCCTCGAGAGGAGGCTGACACTGTTGTCGACAAGCCGGAGAAAAAATGAGAGCGGCAGCGACATCTTGTGAGTCAAAACAGGGGTTGTAAGGGACAGAGGAGAAGTTAACCTTTCATGATCAGACTCCAACTCACTACAGAACTCGTATGAACCTTTTCAACGCAATGATTGCAATACTAACCCTTTTCTGTTCATTCGCATCCGTACCATTGCCCAAATCAACACATACATGATTTATGCTAGTTCACCCATTACACTACAGCCTGAATAAGCTGATAATTTGGTGTTGAGTTGCGCCAACGCTAAACTAACCCGGTTCTGTGCAACGCTTATAAGACATGGAGCCAAACAAGTCATAGCGGATTACATGTATTAGCAGTAGGAACCTAATATACATTTGTGAAGCAAACCGATCTCAACATACGAGACGCGAAAAGGCGTGTTTGGTTTGGCCAAACAATTACCGGAATTCTTGGGGGAGAGCAAGGGAGGTTCTAATGGTTCGTCCGTATCTAATTCTCTCCGTCCCTAGAGCTAGAGTCAATTTTGTTCCTCTTTGGATTCTACCACGCGTTTGTTAGCTGGTTGAGTGACTCGATTATGGGGGGAGGAATGGCTTACCAACATACGAGTCCCATATCCTATAGAACGACACAGCCAGCGCTGCCAAGGGGATAACTTGCTCAAAACTCAAAACATTCTTATTCCCTAAAATGTACGCCCGATGCGCAAGGATGACAGCAATGGCCACATGTGTAGTGAGTGTAAAAACAGACCCCCTGATAACAAGCCTGGTGAAGAAGATGAGAGTGTGCTTTTTTCCCTTGGCCCTATCCTGCGTGTTCCGGTTACCGATAGCCGCCTCTATATCATTCTCCTCCCGGCTCTTATAGAATGCGGCTTTCCCGATCTTGACAAGGGCTGCTATGATATAGCATGTGTCCAATAATACGACGGGTGTCATCCGCATAACAGCAAAAGTGTGCTCCACGTTAGAACCCTTAACCGCAGCACCGGTACCCCAATATGCGATGACACAGCTTCCAGGGCTGTTTCTCCAACGCCGTACGACACGATAGATGAGGACACTCGATGCCGCGTTTCGTAATATTGAGTACGACATGCAATAGATGATTTTCAGTCGCTTTCTCCGAGAGTTTTGGGGGCTTATCCAAGTAGGGCGTACGGTGGGTATAGCGTTGGCAAGCAAGGTGCATACAGTCAAGTGGAATATCGAGATGGTCCTCCACTGTGTGAACGCGGAGATCGCCATCGCGAATCCGACACTGACCCAGATAGTGATAATCCAAAGGTACAGGTCTTCGAGCCGCTTGTGCAGGCGTGTTTTATCGGGTTTAATGTACCAATGAAAATCGATCATGGTGTCGAACGCGACGTTGAGTATCGCCTGGCCAAGGAACCCAATGAGAACCTGGAAACAATGTATTATCAGATTGGATGGCCAGGTTCGATCGACTTGAGCTGAGTACTTACGCCCTTACCGCTCACATCGGGGTCTGTGTCATATGACTTGGGACAGTAATAACTTTCCTCAATTATAACGGTCCCATACACGGGACTGTTAAAATAACCCATGGTTGGTGTTGAGGAGAGATGCACCAGACTTCGTGCTTGTCCACACCATTATGAACCAACCTACACGTTGACAACGCGCGGTCTCCAGCCGATGTGTGCAGTACAGTCCATTGAATTTAACGTCAGAGACAGACAAGGGTTCTCGGGATTAAAGCGGAGAGGAGCGTCAAAGTGGAAGGTTCCCACGAGATTCAGAACAGGAGCCACGATCTCACCTTCGCCCCCCCCACTTTTTCACAATTCACCAAACCAGCCTCTCATGGGGGTCTGGTTTCCTTCTGGTTCCAAGCAGCATATCGACGCCCCTAACTGAACCACTCAATCCCAAAGGCGAAACCCCCAAGTCCGACCCACCCCTCTACATCAGGAACATCACCCAAAGCAAGCACAAGCAATAAGAGAGCCCACCATATATTTACCCAACCTATAAACCGTCCTTCATATCTCTGCGCATGGATTCGTGGGCCGCTGGTGCCTTGAATTGGTCCCGTAATGTGCACCTGTAACCTCAGCAAAATATAGATCTCTCTATCTCCTCCATTCCAAGAGGACCGGCTGCCACAACCCCTGCTGACCTCTGCTTCCTTCGATTATAACCCAATCTCCCGTCACACGTTATCACCCTCTTACAATTCCACTAGAGGGGAAGCTTCATTTCCAAATCAAGATTTCCAATTTCATTTCAACTGAAGCACCTTGCAGCCCCGGCAAGTATTACGCGACCCGCTGCAAGACCTGCACGGCAGGGTACTCGTGCCCAGATGGCTAGAATCGCGTTTCATGCGGGGCAGGGGCGTACTCTGAACCCTGCGCGACGCAGTGTACACTGTGTCCATATGGAACATTTCTCGGGCAGTGAGTACCGCCAATGTGATTCATTTGCGATCCGTCGACTGACTGATCTCGCCGATCGCAGAACAAAACACAAAATACGTGACCGGTTGTACGACGGTCGCACCAGGCCATCGTGCGAATGCCCCCATCGGCGCCACGGCCCAACTCACCTGCGGGAAGGGGACGTACTCAAATGGCGCGACGGACACGTGCACGACGTGCCCTGCGGGGTCCAAATGCTCCTCTTCAGTCACCTCTGCACCAGAGGCTTGCGCACCTGGCACGTACTCCAACGCCGGTAATGGAGGGGCGTGCACCAAGTGTTCAAAAGGGACATTCAACAACGTGCGTGCGCTGTCTTCCCTTTCTTTTCTGTTGCCACTTGGTCTGACGCAGTCGCTGGATAGATTTACGGAGCGACGGGTTGCTGCTCCTGCTGCTCGGGGTTCTACTCAGACAGCACGGGTGTGACATCATGCGCCTCATGCCCATCCGGTCAGGGCTCTGCCCCAGGCTCCCGATCTGCCTCTGCCTGCTCTGCGAGCAACCGCAACGGCGTCTCGTCCTGCAACCAGTCGTCAGACGGTACCTGCCGTACGTATTCCACCCGCCCTGTCCGTACGAGCCTCTGTGACTAACCCTGCTTGGGTTCCTTCCAGCCGTGACCGCGAACACGATCGCTGCTTGAGGACGGTCTCGCCGCGTGCGTCGCGATGCGCCTTGCGAAGACCCCAAGCACACCAAGTGCCCAATCCCTGGACTGAAGGCCACGTTCGAGTGCATCGATACGAAAGAGAACGTCGAGTCGTGTGGTGGATGTGTGGGCGCTGGTGGAGTTGACTGTACTGGTATCCCAGGAGCGAGCGGTGTTGAGTGCAATGCTGGATTTTGTGTCATTCGTACGTTCCCTCCACCGGTTACGGAGGTGTGCACATTGACCGAAGTCCTTTTTGAACAGAATCGTGCGAACGGGGCTACCGACTATCCCTCGACGGCAAGACGTACGAGCCGGTCTTGCGTCGGTTGCAGGTGATATCATCGGTGGACGCACTTCTTGGGAACTTCGGCCCAACCCGCCCTCTTATATTGTGTGCTAGTGTTGCATCCTTAGCCGCTTTCTCTTTACGACTATTCATAAATATAGACACAGTTGGTTATTATTTATATTGCTTGATTTGAGATTTTGGGGACTCACCTAATGGTGTAATTACGCTTCTTGATGATTACATTCTTTGGAAGTCGGCGTTGCACGCCTTCACCGTGAACGTGCCGGTTGGCTTGTGAGAAGTATATGAGTCGAGTAAGCTTGAACACTAGCATGCCACGAATCCATGTGAAGAGAGGGTAATGTTGTTGACAGGACGGTTTATAGGTTGGGGATATACGTGGTGGGATCTCTTATTGCTTGTACTTGCTGTGGATGATGTTTCTGATATATGTGGAGGGGTGGGGCTTGGGGGTTTCGCCTTTGGGATTGTGTGGTTCAGTTAGGGGTGTCGATATGCTCTTTGGAACCAGAAAGAAACCAGCCCATGAGAGGCTGGTTTGGTGAATGGTGAAAATGTGGGTAGGTGAAGGTGAGATCGTGGCTCTTGTTATCGAGAATCGGGAATGCTTGGACTTGGATTACGTACCTCCCGGGAACCTTCCGCTTGGATATTCCTCTCCGCTTTAATCCCGGGAGCTCTTGCTTGTCTGTCTCTGACTTTAAATTCAATGGACTGTAATGCACACATATCGGCTGGAGACTGCATGCTGTCAATGTGTAGGGTTCATAAGGGTGTATACAAGCACGAGTCTGGCGTATCTCCTCAACACCAACCATGGAGACGACAGATGATATACCTCAATACGTTGTTGACCCAGATGAATACTGCACCGAGCCATTTGAGGCAAACCCCGATGTGAGCGGTATCGGCGTAAGTACTCAGCTCAAGACGATCGGACCTGGCCATCCAATTTGATAATACCTTGTTTCCAGATTCTCGTTGCGTGCCTCGGCCAGTCGATACTCACCTTCTCTTTCTCCACCGTGATTGATTTTCTTCGGCATTTTTTCCCCCATAAAACGCAACTGCGCGAGCGGCTCGAAGTCCTAAGACTTGGGGTCATCACTGATTGGGTCACTATGGGATTCGCGATGGCAATTGCCGCGTTCTCACAGTGGAGGACCATCTCGATATTCCACTTGTCTCTATGCTCATTACTTGCCGCCGCTATACCCACCGTATGCCCTAATTGCATAAGCCCCATAAACTGGCGGAGCAAGCGACTGAAAATCATATATTTCATGTCGTACAAAATGTTACGAGTCGCGACATCGAGTTACCTCATCTATCGTTCCGTATCGCATTGGAGTAACAACCCTGGACAATGTTTCATCACGGGTACGGGGGCCGCTGGCGATCCTGACAATGGGCAAGTTTTCGTTCTGTTGTTGACACTCGCCACATTATCGGAAATATGCTCTATTATAGGAGCACTTGTCAGGATCAGTAAAGCGATATGCTATCAGAGCCGGGAGGAGAATGATACAGCTAACGCGGTCCGGGAAATGGAGGCTACAGTTATCGATAACCAGAACACGCAGGATACGGCTTTATGGACCAAGAGAAAAAATCACACTCTCATCTTCTTGGCCCGGGTTGTTGCAGGAGGGCTTTCTTTGACATTCATTACATATTGGATCATTCATGTCATCCTTGCGAATCGGACGCACATTTTAGGGGACGAGAATGTTTTTAGTTATGGGCAAGTTATCCCCGTCGTAACGCTTGCTGCTTCATTCTATAGGATATGGGACTCGTATCCCGGTACGCCATTCCTCCCCTCATGATCGAGTCATTCAAGCAGCTAACAAACGCATGGCAGGGTGTAAAGAGCAACAAATAGACTCTAACACTAGGGACGGACAGAATTTAGATACGGACGAACCATTAGATGTCCCGCTGACCATAGTCCCTGACGGTCATACCTCGTCTCCTCCACGAGCGGTAGAACACGAACAAGGACGTACCGGTCGGACTCCACGACCTCAACCCGCACGGTGGCACATGTTATTGAGTGTTCTGTTGCTGTTGTTGTTGCTGTCTCCGTTTTTTTTTCCATTGCTGTCTCAGTTGCTGTTTCTGTTTCTGTTTCTGTTTCCGTTTCTGTTTCAATATCTGTTTCAATATCTGCTTCAGTTTCCATTTCTGTTCCTGTTCCTGTTCCTGTTCCTGTCTCTATATCTGTTTCTGTTTCACTCTCCATTTCTACTTCTATTTCAGTTTCTGCTTCCCTTTCACTTTCACTTTCTGTGTTTCTGTGTCCGTTTATTTCCTATGACGTTTGTCTGTCTGTCTGTACTGTCTCTCCTGTGTCTGTTTATTTGTGCGGTTTCTCCTATGACTCCTGTCCTGTATATATGTTCTGGATCTGATCCCTCACAATTCTTGTTCTTTCTGTCAGATTTCTTGTTTCTCGATGACGTTTCTCGTTTCTTTATTACGTGTATTCTCTTAAAATCTTCTTTGCTTCATTTTTGTATTTCAAGCCTCCCCACGATCTCACATGCCTCAGACGCTTGTACTCCAACGACGTCTGAGGTACGTGCTTATTAGAACTTAGAACGTGAGGCGGAAGGTTTGTTTTGTCCCTGACAGTATTACTACCGTACCAGGCCGCGCTGCTTTTCCATTCCACTGTAGTTCATTGCTCACCTGTCATTAGTATATATTTTACAGGTGAATACATTATAGACGCTTGTCTCAACAACGTCTGAGTATATATTTTACACTCTCCTCGTCCACGTCGTACCAGCTTCATCATTTATATGTCATAGAAAATCAGTTTCTTAGCTCATTTCTTCTAGACTCTCCATTATAATAAATGACGCAGTATTCCTGAACCAACCTACCCACATCCCCTTCACTCCTACCGACCGGCGCGGCTGTCATGATGAAAATTCGTCTCGGGTCATGAATGCAATGACAGAGCCCCTTTACTATACGAACAATAGAAGGACGGGCTATGACGACTACTGTCTGGATGACAACGAAACGAAACTTGAAGCAAATGACCCAATGTGAAACGGGTTGGGGTTGGACAGATCAATAGGTCCGGTTGATAGATCCGGTTACCAACCAATCAAGGTGTGTGATGGCGTGACGGGATTGAGGCTTGGGGTGTTGAAATAGCGAGTCTATCGCGAACTTAAGTCATCTAATTAGTTTAATAAGTGATAATAAGGGATAATAAATTTTGATTATAACAAACAATAGTTTATTATGTATAAAAATATAGGAAATGGCCAACGGTTTGAGGTTACTGAGGCTATGTTTGGGGGTGCAGCCAGCCGTTGAAAGGGCGCGTCGGCGAACGTAGTGAATATAATAATGTATATATTTTATAATTATAAATAAAATTATTACGTATAAAATGGCGTCGGCGACAATGAGAGCTGCTGACGCGTCTCGCCTTTCGTGTCTGCTGGTCGTATGGTTGAGGTAAGCTCCAAGACTGGACGGAGTTTGAATGTCACGTTTATGCTTGAATCCCGTCACACCTCGAATGGTTGGCAACCGGATCTGTCAACCGGACCTGTCGATCTGCCAATTCCCAACCGTTTCACATTGGGTCATTAACCTGAGGTGAAACGAATGCAGACTGGAATCCATGACATTCAAAGTGTTCACGTCGGCAATAGGAGGTTTCTGCGACACGACTATGTCGGATTGAGCTAGGCATATTACAGCCTCACAATTGCTCAACTGATTTCCAATCTTTCCATAGCCGGGCCTCCAGGTGCCTAGGCGCCTGGATGATTATCAAAGTTGACGACATAGTCTCTGACTTCCTTACTCGATGATGGTGATAGCGAGGATTGAGGGAATGAAGTCGCGGGCCCAGCTCTGAAGAGTGAGGAATTGGTATCAGTCGCATTTGAGACGAGAGCTTACGATCGATTAGACTCAGCTCCCTCTGTACTTATCTCGTACTCGCACTGAGCCACACCTTGCCCAACCTGACACTCTCGTCACGCGTCTTGCCACCCCTTTCCCAGGCCCCTCGGTGAGCCAGCAAGCTCCGGATCCAGATCTAGTCTCTTTTCGACCTTGCCTTATTCGTGCACCCGTCCTTTCCAGAAATTGACCAGTAGCTGCTACGGTAAACATATAATGTCGTTGTACTAACATCATCGGAAAGTCATGCCGGCACTTCGGCTCGAGCCATGATGTGCACGTGCCCGGCGACTTGGGTTCCCCATTTACTAAGAACGCCAATGGCTTATCTCGGAGTTCCAGGGCCCAGAGATGGCAGAAACGAATCGATTTCCTCCACGGCCGGCCGGCTGGATTCGACAGGCATTGACTGAGGTTTGGAGCGGTTGTGTGGATGCAGTGCTTCATTTAAACCGCTCCGCTTTCTAAATTGGCATAAATTCACACATTCCGGTGAGACTGATATTGTCAATAGCCAAGGCTAACTTTAGAGACTAGTCTGGAGCACCCTGTATACACTGAAATATGATGAAAGGCTGGACTTTCTGTTCGTCATCCCCTTCTTACCTTTCTGTAACCGAATTTACACTTCAACTGTGTGTCTTTGTACGATTCACCTGAGGCTCCGTGAAGCAGATCTTTATAGTGCTGAACAGCGCCGAATAGGGGTTAGCATTCCATACGTGACCTGATGACGACTGAAGAGTTGATTTAATCCCCAGAAACAAATCGTAGATAGGCACAGATTAAAATAGAGGCGAAGGACTGGATGAGGGGCGTGTGTGTGGTTGCTTTGGGTCTCCACCCGACAGCAACAGGACTAGCACGTCAGGTCATTGGAAAACAATCAGGGGAAATTCTGAGCAAGTTGGAACGTGCAGCTCTCATACAATGAAGGCTGCATGACGAATTCTTGTGAAACGCGAACTGGAGGGCTAAAGCACGATAAAAGGCTGATATGATGTGAGTAATGAGTGGTGTGTGTGTGCGAGCGTGAAAGCTTCCAAAGCAAGCTGGCGGTTTAGAAAGGCAGGGAGGAAGACGAGGGAGTGTAGTAGGGATAGGGAGGAGGGAATATAGGACGGTCATTTGTGGGAGGGTACGTACGGGATATGGGTCGTATGAGCAGTATCTGGGCTTTGCGCCTTTGCTATTTACTGCGTGGCTCAATGATGGTCGGGTATTTGTGCTACATAACACGAGGCAAATATATTTGATGATTTGCAGCTAAATTCTGACCGATTGTCAATAAAACACCCAGCATGGCGGGAGAGAGCGATCAAACTGCTTAGGCTAATTATTCAAAGACATGCTCCTTAGTAAGAAGCTTTACACAGGGATTCCGTCCGCAAGACTCTGGCCATCTGTTTCCTGATTTTCAGGATAAAGAAAACAAATCTTAGAGTCTACCTCAACGTTGGATCAAGCGTAACGTTTATAATGTGGAAAGAGAACACAAATTCACCTAAAGGGTGCTACATAGAAGGCGCTGGATCTCGCTTACATGCCTGAAACTTCAAGCCACCCACCGCGGAAACGCGAAACGACCAGATCATTCACCAACAAATAACGATCATGTATCATGTGCAGTCACCACATAGCTTTATGCGCTTTATGACGCATCGCACTATGTTTCGCCGCCTGCAGTGGGATGGTTTTAAGTATAGTTTCGCTCCGCTTGAGCACAGCTTGTCAGTAGCTATAAAACCGCCCGTATACCAAGGCACCAAGACACTTCCCCACTTCACCTAGTCTTCCTCGAACGAGCTACTATGTCTGGACGATTTTTCTTCTCTTTACTCGCCTTCACAGCCTCCACATTTGCCTCTACGAGCGAGTCTCCCGTCTCTCTCTTCGGAAGAGAGTCCAACCTCAGCAGTCGCGGCCTCCTCCCAAACGAAGAGCCCGCCATCCGTGTGCTGACGAAGAGAGCACCTTGCAGCCCCGGCAAGTATTACACGACCCGCTGCAAGACCTGCACGGCAGGGTACTCGTGCCCAGATGGCCAGAATCGTGTTTCATGCGGAGCAGGGGCGTACTCTGAACCCGGTGCGACGCAATGTACACTGTGTCCATATGGAACATTCTCGGGCAGTGAGTACCGCCAATGCGATTCTTTTGCGATCCATTGACTGACTGATCTTGCCGATCGCAGAACAAAACACAAAATACGTGACCGGTTGTACGACGGTCGCGCCAGGCCATCGTGCGAATGCTCCCATCGGCGCCACGGCCCAACTCACCTGCGGGAAGGGAACGTACTCAAATGGAGCGACGGACACGTGCACGACGTGCCCTGCGGGGTCCAAATGCTCCTCTTCAGTCACCTCTGCACCAGAGGCGTGCGCACCTGGCACGTACTCCAATGCCGGTAATGGAGGGGCGTGCACCAACTGTTCAAAGGGGACATTTAACAACGTGCGTGCGCTGTCTTCCCTTGCTTTCCTGTTGCCACTTGTTCTGACGCAGTCGCTGGATAGATTTACGGCGCGACGGGTTGCTGCTCCTGCTGCTCGGGGTTCTACTCGGACAGCACGGATGCGACATCATGCGCCTCATGCCCATCCGGTCAAGCCTCTGCCCCGGGCTCCCGATCTGCCTCTGCCTGCTCTGCGAGCAACCGCAACGGCGTCTCGTCCTGCAACCAGTCGTCAGACGGTACCTGCCGTACGTATTCCACCCGCCCTGTCCGTAAGAACGTCTGTGACTAACCCTGCTTGGGTTCCTTCCAGCCGTGACCGCCCCCGTGAAGTTCGCCCCCGTGAGGTTCTCCCGTGGAACCACACTGTGCACGCGGTTCGTGAAATCAGTAATTTTGCATTAGGAGTTATGTAAAGAAATTTCAAACAAACTATCACCATTTTATGTTTGATTAGAGAAATCACGACGACCGAAGGAC
>Ga0307515_10016283_pt1 | contig 13621 bp, 17 predicted proteins | sample 17_EM_MG_FD_194513 | JGI IMG/M metagenome (GOLD analysis project Ga0307515, IMG submission 194513) | Populus trichocarpa ectomycorrhiza microbial communities from riparian zone in the Pacific Northwest, United States - 17_EM | ecosystem: Host-associated > Plants > Roots > Unclassified | place...
TTTTACGTCAAATAGACCTAGCTTTTAAAGTAAACACTTATCCAAGCTTTTTTCGCTTTTTTTCGCTTTTTTCCACTTTTTTCTACTTTTTCTTACTTAAAAAGTAAGATCGACATTCACTGATGCACCGATGAACATTGTGGGTAGCGTTAGGGGAAGGGAACCATACCTCGCAATTCTCCAGGATAAAGCAGAGACCTCCAGCAACAGATTTGAGCGGGCCGAAGGTATCAGCTGAGTCTCTCACCCCGCGAAGGAGTAACCTGGCCGAGGCAGACGCAGTAGACCCACAGTCTGGTTTGTCCTCGTCCTGGGTAGCACTCGGTTCAACCCTCTTGTCGCCTGCGTTGGGTTCATTTCCTTCTTGTTCGCGGCCGCCGCCCGTTGTAACAGCGAGCCCTGGTCGGGGAGGTGGACCCGACGGGCCAATCCTCTCCACACTTCCACCAGCCCCCGGGCTGTCCGCTCTGCCTTTTTTCCCTTTGAATCGACGCTTGATACCCTTCTTCAGGCTGGAGATCGAATCTCGGAGGTCGTCCATGTCGGTATCGGGTCGACGCAGATGGTGGTTGCGATAACAGATGGCTAGCCTCGTGGCGTTGATTCATTTCCACGCCCGGCGCTCAGCGCTATCCTCCAGGCGCCCAATGCGGTCCGCATAGTTTCTCTTCACCGACGACACTTCTATCTCTCTTCGTCACTACGCAGACGCAGACGTGAAGCCCTGCGCCGCGATATCTTTCTCACCAAAGTTCTCCCCCGTGATCTCGTTAACAGGTTCTCTAGTAACCAGATATCTTTTCCGAGAGCAGTACCCGCACGAAATCCGAAACTGGTGAGGTCCGGCAGTCAAGTCATCTAAGGGTCCCTCGGTCAGAATCCTTTTTTTACCATGAAACGAATGACCACCGTATTGTTTGATGTTCTTTTGTCCCTTGACCGTTTACTCATCCCATCCTGAGGTTCCGTGTTTGGAATTCCTCTCTCAGCCGGCCCCACCCATCCCCCGCACATAAACGCCTCTTTCTGCCCTAACCCTCAGGCATCCGAACGACTCACCGCTCGCCCCGTCTTCAATAAAATTTGTTGCTGCCGCTTCAAAGCTATCCCCAGTCCTTCCGTGCACGGCCCGGGGTGGGAAAGCTGGTGCCTCGAATTTGTGGAGGAAATCCGTCGATGAGATTGTGGTCTCCACAAGGCGCGCTCTCCTGACTGAACGCTAGTTTTCAAGGTGTGGACAGTCCGGTGCGGGTTGCACCGGGGCCACTTCTTACAACAGGGTAAGCAGCTAATCCATTGACACGAGGATCCTATGATCCACATCCCATTGAATCCGCGCCGGAATCACCGTCTTATGCGACCTCTTGGGGTTCCTCCGCGTGCAATGTCTTGCAAGTGCACAAGGACGAACTCGCCGATCTTTCTCTCATCAGCTCGGACATACGTTACTGGGAATAAGTCGCTGTACTGGCTGTTCCTCGAGAAGCTACCTCCCGCCGTTTTCGGGAGAGCACTGACGTCCGGACAACAGCACTGGTGGGTTGGAGACACTTGCGGGCACCCTTCGAGATACTTCCCAACCCCGACCGGCATAGTACTACGGATCTACTTGTTATTTTTGGTTCGCGATCATCCTTCCGTTAACACGAATCAAGGGCCCTCATGGGGGGTTGCAAGACCAGCTGCTCTGTCGATTCTGATTCCTCAAATGCGCCACAGAGGGGTGCAACACCCGGGGAGAGTGCAGATGACACGAAAGTAGGGAGGCTCGTATTGAGATTACTGGTAAGATCGCAGGTTGCGAGGGACAAAAAATCACAAGAAAGAAGAGGAACTCGAAGGTGATGAGGGACGGGGGATGCCTGCTGGAGTTGGGATGTTATGTACGTAGTAGACATCACCGTCGCTCGTCAAAAACTGGAGATATTCCACGCCAGGCAATCATAAGTATCTCGATCGCGTGGACGGACTGTCCGAAGTTCGATCCTGCAACCACTCACTCTCAAGGTGCATCCCACACCATCTACCACTGGCCACACGCACCTCTCCGATGTCCAACTTTCTCACTCAACGCGCCACCCAAAATTCTCCTTCTATCGCCATGGAGAAGGGCACGTATCGAATCCGCAGAGGCCCTCTCCTACGAAATCCAGAAAACTTCACATTTCCTTCCAACCAACCCAGCCGGCGTCGCGAAGACATCAGCGCTCCCGGACCGACTGCACGAACCGAATCCCAAGCCATATCAGCCAGTCTAATATCGCAAGAAAAGCGGCTCGTTCTACTCGTCATGTTCCTGGTGTTTGCGACTTTCTGTTGTTTCGGGACGGCATATTATCTGTTTACCACGTCCAGGTGAGCTTCCGTTTCCTCCAGAATGGGTGTTGCGCCTGGGCTTGTCGCTGATAAACGTCGAATCACACCCCATTGTCAAGACGATACACTCAGTAGCAAACCCATGTCTAATACACATTTCTTCAGGCCCCTCACAACTTCACCTTCCTCCTCGCGACCTCAAATGTATCAACCAAACCCTAGAGTTCAACCTGACGAAAAGCTTTTGAGTTATCTCCCCCACAGCGGGTTCCACAACCAACGCATCGCTCTTGAAAACGCTCTGGTACTTGCCCGCCTGCTCAACCGGACGTTGCTCGTACCTCCAATTCGCTTTGGTCATAGGGCGATTCCATACCGCAACTTTACTGTTCTCCGACGCGCCTTGGATGCAAACTACATGGCGTATCTATGCCAAATCTCGGAAAACGCGGCAAATAAAAGTAACACGGCGGCGGCGCAAGGGGCTTTGTTGGATTTTTCGACCCTTCCCGAACGTTGTGCACTCGGGAAGAAACGGAAACCTGTGACTTACACCTACCTTCCCTGGGGCTGGATCACCGACTTTGATTTCATTAGGCACCTCCAACCCACAATCCAAATTCCCGGTAGCCTACATTTCTGGCTCTCCTCTCAGCTTGGTCTGCACGCGAATGACGTCCTAATCATCCCAGACACCTCGAAATACCAGTATCGCTTCACCGACGAGATCACGCTAGACCCCTCCTTGGATCAGAGAACTTTTACCAACGCAACCTATTCGGAAGATATCGCCCTGAGTTCCCTCGCTGATCATCCTGCGAAGCTCATTCAACTCGGATCTCTCTTCGGCTCGCGTCGTCTAGAGCTCTCAGATCCCACCCGCAAGGCGATACGGAAACAGATCCGGCAACACATGAGCCTGCGACACCCCCTACTACACAGGTCATCTGTCGACATAGCCGCCCAAATCTCCGGTTCTAGTTCTGGGCCCGGTTTCCTCGGCGCGCACTTGCGATGTAACGACGGCTACTTTCTGGAAAATGCGATGGAACATTCCAGGATGCTCTGGTGGAAGCTAGTTCATGGGATCCTTGGATTATCGCTCGAGCGCACTCGCCAGCTGGAACTTGACTGTTTCATCACGAGAAACGGATCGTGGTCTCTCCCACTCGAGCGATTCACCGCACCGTCTAACTCTCCCGTCCACCTCCCATTTTCCCCCCGCGTTCTTGCCTCTGACGTTGATTCGATGAGGAAATGTAAAGGAAAGCTACACACGGAGCCTGACTTGGAACAGCTCAACTCCCCGCTTTTCATCGCGACCGATTCTAAAGATCCTTATACCGACGAGCACGTTAACTTATTCCGTCAGACCTTTCCCTGCATATTCTTCCTTGGAGATTTTCCTCAGGAGTTGGGGCCAATCTCCGGCATCCGTGACCCTATGAGCGGGATGGAGATTGGGAACATGTTGGTGCCGTTCTTGGATGCGATGGTGGTCGCGAGGGCAGCTCGGGTGGTGGGAACGCCCCACAGCACGTTTAGCTGGTACGTGCAGGATGTGCTGTGGAGGTTAAACCGCGGGTTGGACATCAAGGAACGGAGCGGTAGCTAAGGGGTGCGGCTGCCTGAGTGAAATTTATTAAACGGGCTGTGTAATTTTACAAACGATTAACGTTTAACGGTCATGAGTGCGCTAGTGATGGGTGAAACTGTCAGGGTGGGGTAGAGGACACAGGCAAGGCATGCGGGGTGAAAACCCAGGGGCGACTGCTCGCCGAACCAGAACCTCTGTCCGTTTTTTACCGGTCTCCTTACCGACAGCCACCGAGGGATCCGTACGTTTTCGACAGAATGGACCAGCCCAGCCCACGACAAGATGGTGAAAGTGACTCGTCATCGCCCAGTTCCGGTTCGACTCAAGGAACTTTGGGACAATCATGAGGCCGACCTGCCGTTCACTCAAAATTCTCGTTTTCCTGGAGACTGGAGGTTGATATATAGTGCGGCCACTGTCTTATCTGCAAGAGACAGAAGTGTGACCGAATACGGAGTGTAAAAGGATACTCTAAACCGTCCGCGCCACAAGACGCGAATTCAATCACCATCTGCACCACCACCCCTTCTCCCCCCACTCTTTACCGCTTCCCTGCGCCTTTTGTTCCAATCCAGCGTCAAATCCCCCTTAACTTCCTCCCACTGATCTCGGTCCGGTAGAATCCCGTCTACCGTGGGTCCAAACCGTTCTCCCCGAATACATCCATGATGTCCTCGAGTCTCGCGTTCCCCCGCCTATTTGCTCTTCCCTCGGTCGAGAGAGGGAAGAATAATGGCTGGGTCGCGTCAAGCGTGATTTGAGCGTAAGGAAGTGATACTCGTGTGGATGAGTTCCAGGTCGAGATCGAGTTGGTTTAATAGAGAGAAACTTACAGGACGGAGATCAGATGTGTTAGATGTACTTCGTGGGAGGGGACCCACCTTGTTCTTCCTGAGGAGCGAAGAGATCTCTAAGCTTTGCCTTCGTATCTGCGCTCTGAGTAGTTACAGACGCAGGAACACGCTGTCACCGGTGTAGATGTACTAGCGGGCGATTCGTCACTCCCCGAATCCCCTCGTGTATCCTCAGCAGCAGGAATGAGGCCGGGCTTTGAACCCCTCTTTGGGGGGGGAGGGTTCCAACGAAGGAGATGTCTACACTGGGGGAAGTTCTGGCATATCGACATCCAAGTTCAACGACTCCCACCCCACTCTCGGACCCCTTCTAGACCACCGAACATCGAGTCCAGAAGCGAGAGGGCATGGTGTTTCTCCTGATTGAAATCGTTCTGTGTTAACCGCATCTCGTTTTGTGTGAACGGTATAACTGGACCCGCCAGCAGAACCCGAGGCAGCCTGGGACCCCCCGACGAGATCCTCAAACTTGTCTCGCTGTTCCTCATCAGATGAGAGATTAGGTTCTTCCTGGTCGCCCGATTTGTGCGGTCACGGACAGATTGTCGCCATCGCCTGCAACGACGATCGAATCCAGAAAAGCACCCTTTAAATGTTGTGAATCCCACTTTGTCGGATCGATAGTCCTTGGCCTTGCCCTGACAAGCTTAGGTTTCTCCCGTTTCCGTTTCTTCTTCCCGTCCTTTCCGGTCGTGCTGGAAGTTACTCCAGACACAGGTGGAAGGGGTTCCTCTGGTAGCATTGGTATCGGATGAATGATTCGACCCACCGGTTTAACGCACCAGCCAGGTCGTGAAGAGGCGGTTTCAGAGGGACATGTTTGAGGCGTGGACGCCTTGAACTCCTCGTGCAAGACGACGCTTTTTGGTCGGTCGACCATCTGGAAGTACCCAATTTCTGCGCTCGATCCTACGAGAGTCAAATAAAACACTGGTGGCGACGGTCGACAGGAATGCGAACTCCCGTACCGTCCTCGAAAAGCTGGTTTGACCTCCCCGATTCGAAGCTTCGCTCCCTCGAATACGTACATCTAGTCAGCTGAGAGTTCTTCGCTTCGACGGTGACATGCAAACTGACGTGGCCTCCCAAGACCATCCAAGGCACCGACATCATCGACGGTGATAACCGTGCCAAATGTTCCCAGTCGTTGAGAAAAGTCCGATGCTGATACAGCTGGGGTAAGACCCGTGACATGTAGCCGTTTCCTCATAACACCGTTAGGGTCTGAATCCATTTTCGACGTTTTTCAAAGACGGAGGGTGATCGAGATCGTGCGGGTTCGGACCGTGTCTGACCGGCCGTCGGACTTGATAATGCCCTTGGACTCCCACCACTTCAGTCTTCCACGCTTTGGCACCACCTGTGAACCGGCACGATGGGGATGGCTCTCAACATGGATGAAGAGGTTCGGCTGTACACGACGAGCACGGAAAGGGAAAAGTTCGAGACGAGGGCCACTCTGTACGGGATCATCGTCGGGTTGGATTACCTCGAGAGAGCGTATGTGAGGGATGCGGTGACTGGTGCTGAGTGAGTGCCTCCTTGATCTATCTACCGTTTGTGATGTTTTATGATGGGTAGTAGTACCCTGGGTAGGTACTCGCCGGCGTGCACGAGACTACTCTCACAGCACAAGACGATGTCTAGGCTAGTTGAAGACGTGCCTTCTATTGAACAATTCATGTCCTGATATTGGGTCGGTGATATCTCGAAACATTCTTGCGCTCGGTCTCATTCTCGTATCATCAGATGGATCACTCTGCCGCCTTGCACAGGATCAAAGTGAGGGCCCCAGCCACGATCGAACATTCGAACGAAGCCGGAGGTCCCGAGACGAAGAAATTGGTCGCAGAGACTACGCAAAACTTCATATTCATGGATGCGTTCAAATTACGGCTACGAGCCAAAGATCAACTGCACCCGATTTTTCAGGAGCTAATTACAGGGTAGGCGAGGTTCAAGGGAAGCAAGGATTGGGAGGAGAGGAGCAAGATGGTCGGCTGGTATGCGCGGAAAGGCTGATCCTCTTTGAGGGCAACAACTTCATTTACCATCTCGAACACGGTTATGAGTTTGTTTTGGAGATGAATGAGTTTGTCTGATAGAAGCACGTACACGTTCCCTGCTCTGTGTGTAGGAGTCGAGATGAGTCCCACCGCATCGGTCAAAAACATGCGGAAGTACGTACATTGCCGGTGCAGACTTCGAGCTTTTCTTATCGTCAGGAAGGGAGAATTATGAGTTCAAGTATCGCATCGGAGGATTCGATGGACTGCTGACCGTGGACCAGCCGCCGATGGTAGACCCTGATTTGTCCTCCGATGAAGCGGGAGCGGGTTCGGTACCTGGAGTGATTATCGAAATAGCGGAGTTCTTGGTAGTGCTGAGTTTCACCCCAGAAGCCTCAGTAGCCTTCCATAACTCTCTCTTCCGTCCCTTTTCTTGATTGCCTTTTGGGAACTCGCCTTGGCCCACTCGTTCGACTGCATCTCCTTGAATCGGATCTTGTGGTAATGGGCATACGAGGTGTAACGTTCTGGAACCGCTCTCCCACACCGTGCAGTAGAAAGGTCGAAGGGTTTCCGTGACCTCGGGTTGAATATACGCTCGGCGAGTAACACTGTCCTGTCACTTCGCGAGCAACTGAGTTAACCAGCAATCCGTGACGACGAACCTCTCTTTCGGCACGTCGGTCTTCACTCTCCTTGAGAACGTTCAGAAGCTAGTTCCCGGCGTGGTAAGACTGTAGTCTCGATTATCCGTGCATCCTGGCCGTACTTACCGAGACCAGTCACAACTTGTTTTACACGAAACGGGATGGGCCAACACGTCCTGGAATTCAACGATGAGAATTCCTGTTACTCAAACGAGATATTCCGAAACCCACCGTCATTAACCCCCAATGCCAGTCCTCCGACCCAACCAAACTTCATCGGCATCCCGAACTTCTTGTTCGAACTCTGGATTTTCGTGTCAACAATGATAGCCCACCGAGCATACTTGTCGCACTTGTACACATCGTCGTCGCCGACTTGCATAGAATGTCCCCATCGTCATCGACGTTTCTTGCTCGTTACTGGAGGGGGGGGGAGATTTCTGGCGAGAAGAATACCTTGAAGCCCGAGGAGCTCCATTGAGTTGAGGCCATCCTGCCTACGCTCGTAGTAGGTGTGGTTGTGATCAAAGCTCTCGCCAACGTTGTGCTTGACGCCCTGCCGGTTAACGGGAAACGTCGATAACGGAACCAAACTATGTGGCGTGGAAAAGATAACAGGTTGGAGGCATCGGAGAGTTCTCGATTCGACTATGAGCCAGTGTCGGGCCGGTACGAACGTTCTCCAGCAATCTGAGCCTGGGACGCGAAAAAGATCACCTGTTTGTTCAAGGGATCGGAGGCCACAAGGGGTCCTCCGTGCGGAAGTTACGCACCTTGATACGCGTGGAGGACAACCTGGGTTCCTCTCATACGCATCGCTTCTTCATTTGCTGTGCAACTCCTTGGTCCGAGTCTTGCGTGCTATTTCGCTTGGGGTTTACATATGGGATGATGAGTCTTGCCGCTGATGGTGGTTTGTTTTTGACCTCGCGGATTGCTTGTGATCCAAGTCGTTTCTCGTGTGCAAACTGCTTTCGGGAGTGGTGGGAGGACGAGTTTGGACCGGAGGGCGGAAGGCGGAAGGATCGTGGAGGTATAAGCGGCAACAGCCGTGCGTGGTGATCGATCTTCCCGCCGATTACAAAGATTCTACATTCAGTTTCTACTTCACTCGTTCCTCTCTCGTTATGAGAGTCTCAACATCCTGGGCTTGGTTGGAGGTCCGGGACTGTATGGTATACTTGAAGTAGTCATAGGGCCCGTGGTCACCTATGATTGGAAGGTTTTTATATATATTCACAGTCGCCGATACAAGAAACGCAGAAGCACACCCAGGGAGCGGACAAGACACATTCAACTGTAAAAGCACGTAACTACAAGGGCAGCGATGAAATACCAATTGGTTGACTGAGCAGGGCCAAGTCTAAAAACATCGAGTGCAATTGTGAGCCCATACAGAAAAGAGGGGGCTCAGGAAAGGAGACCCGAAGACATAGAAGAAGCCACCTGTGACGCGGTCGGCCGTTCTACGAAAATCTCGGGTTGCCACGAAGCGGTGGAAACACGAATTATTCGAGTCAAGAACACGTTCTCTAATGATACGTCTCCCCAACCACACCGTGGGTTGCCGCCATCGTGGCCATTCAGTTTCTCCCTCTGGTGTAGTCGCGTGAGAATCCAGTACAGCGGACGTGGTATTTCGCAAACGCACCGCTATGAATTTATTCACGCTCTTCGCCACTTCTGCAGCCAACTTTTTTCTCGTGATCGGCCGACGCTTTGCGGTGAAGTTTTTGGTAGGGATCTGCAATACGCGTGAGATTGGCGCAAACCAAACGCGTTTCGCGGGTCTCACCTTTGAGTGCCAGGGCGAACACCCAACAAACTCGAAGGGGGGTTGGTCATCAAGGCTAACGGTTCGCACCAGCAGGACGTCTTACATGCAATCTGATCATAATTTGGAGTCGATCGCCTTCGAACATGGATCTATCGTCTCCACCTTCAAAGCCCGCCCAGTCGCCTCCTGACGCATCGGAGAGGCGAATCCCTTCCTTGCCATTGACAGTGAACTTGATAATCTCGGATTTCCCGAAGGTTGCCTGATGGCGGGTCGGTTTGTAGACTTCTTGAGGCGCTATTTTGCGTGTTACCGGTGGTCGGTGCGTCTGGTGCTCCTCCCTCCAGTGATTTCCCTCGCATTCACTCGAGGTGTCAAGACTGACGGTTTGTGTGGCCTTTACTGCATAAGACGGATCAGTACCCTGAAATAAATTTTAGGTGTGACACAGTTATGGAGCAGCTAGTCAGAGTACTGACACCGAGATGGAACGGGTAGGTTCCTCTACCCTCGACACTGAAGAGTGGAGCGTTGCCTTGAGATGTTGGCGATAGGAGGGGATTCACTGAGTGGATGGTCGGGAGTACCTGGGGAAGACCATCGGAATCATGCACCGCGGTGTGCTGTGCGAGTAAGGGAGTAGCGGTCGGCTCTGCAAGGGCGGTGTGCTCGAATGCATGTAGTCCGTTGTAGAAACCGACTGTGGAAGGGTACGGAGAGTGGCCGTCAGGGCCCCCGTAAACCGTGCGGTTCAGTAGTGAATAGTAGTGTCCCAGGTCCATAGAAACCGGAAGGGGTGAGGCTGTAAGGGAGGATGGGTAGAGGGAAACCCATGGCCCGGTATATAAGTGAAAGCAGGAGTATACAGGGTCCGGGGGGGGTGATCGGTGCCAGACACAATGTCGGGCGTCCGTTCTCGAGATCAAGCCAACTCGGAAGCAATAAACGGGAAACGCGACAAAACACCCGAATATCCGAAACGCAATGTCATCGTAACCTTACGGAAAATCATTCACGGGGAAGAATGAATGCCACCGCCTCGCACTCGGATTCATTACCGTATTTGAATGCACCTCAACCAATTGCCAGCGAGGATGAGACAGTCAATTGCTAGCGAGGGTGGCGTTTGTCAATTGAGTAGTAGCGAGGAATGATTAGACTGCGAATTGCTAGCGAGTCGCCGGGAAGCTTGGGCTGTGAATTGCTTGCGCCTCACGAGCCGGGGGATCGGGCTGCGAATTACTAGCGAGGACAAGACTGGCACACGTTTCAACAGCGCTGGCTAGATGTGCCCAGATTTCACACCGCAACGGAACCTCGAACACCATAGATCATCACGTTTATCCATAGGTACCTCTACCCTCACCATCGCTAGCGAATTCCAGCCTAGGCGGGGAGCACCCAACCATGGAGTGCACTACAAACGGCGGTCAGCTCCTACACAAGTTTGTCCAGGTAAATGGGTAGTTTACCACTCATGACCGCCCGGATGAAAAAAATGTCATTGCGACCATGGAACTATCTATGGGGGTCGCTTAAACGTCCCAAGCTTTGAAGACAAGAGAATCCATCATGAGCGAATCTAGGCGACACAAATGAATAAATTGGCGACCAGAGAATGGAAACCTGTCGCCCTTTCCTTCAAGCCTTTGGGGGAGTATTGTTGCAACCCTAGCCGTGGTCGAGTGACAGGTTTCGAAGGCTGGCGGCCTCAAAAAATTCTACAGTGCTCCTTCAACCGCCTGCAGTCTGAACAGCCGGAACGCAGGGTCCCGGTACCAGTTCTGATCGCGCAGTAATCTCGAATTCCAACTACCCAGCCATGGAATGAATTGGTCCTTTTTCGGTGCCGGGGAATTACCCCGTACTGCACCGACAGGCTCACAACGGGTCCGTTGTCTGTGCACCGTGCACGGCGACACTACCATATTAGCCAATGCCGCCACCGATAATTCACAGGCCATCGCCAAAGATAAGGTTTCGCAACTGCCTGTTGGCGCCATCTTGGTGGACGTCAAGCAAACAGCTCTGATACATACCGTGGCAATTAGCTGATGAGGTTGCAGAATTCGCATCCCATCAGAGTAGGACCATGCATCGAGGCCACAGGATGGTAGATTACTGTCCACGGCCGTGCTGCTGATGAATACTCGGATGAGCTGAGATACAGTCACACTGACAATCGTCCACTAAAGGTGGCGAGGGGATGTCCGACCTGAGATCTTCGTAACGTTGACAGACGTCGATGGCGACAGTGAGGGACAGGAGATCGCCCAGTTGGCATAATTTTCACTCGCCGTTTGTTTGTTCGTGTTTGATGGCGGCAGAATAACGTAGGCGCCCATTTCGCCAGTTTAGCTGAGCGCTCATTCTGGGATCGAGGTATTTGAAATGCAATGCTATCGTAACAGGCTTATGTTATCCGAGTACTCCAGATGGCGGAGTGTCCGGCGGCACTTACGCCTCTTTACGTGCCTTCGTCGCCGTTCAGTCATTTCCCTGGGCGCGTGTCTCAATCCGTTGTCGGGCATGCACCAGGGGTCAACCACCCATAGGAAGAAATGAATGCTAAATGCTGCCGCCTCACATTCGAACCCATTATCGTACTCTTCTACGTCTTGCGAGGGTCATCCACCTCGTTGGCATGAAAAACGTGAAGGGATTATACCTGCCGTCCCTCCTCTCCCAGTTTATTGCCATTCTCTCCCGTCTCCAGTTCGACGAGACAGATTACCAGGAACAAGTCATGTGTCTGTTTCCTGAGAAGAAAAATCAAAGCTGTTTGCAACACCCGAACACCATACATCATGCATCACTCTCGGATGAACTCATTCATCCCCAAAACGAACCCACAACCGCGTTCGAGAAATTGTAACTGAAGCCATTGCTCCCAAATCATGCCGAGAGTCGATTTCCCTGGCTACCGCTCAAACTCCTGAAGAATTCAGCATATGCATGATCAACATCGAACAATAGCTACACACAGGATGAAACAGATTAGCCGTAGGAATCACCACAGAAACGAAAAGTATACCTGACGCGACTGTTCCTCGGTGATCTCTTCGGATGCCTTCATCCCGTTCAACGTTATCAGCCTGAAGCACGGGAAACAGCATTCAGAATTCCACCGAGAGGATCAGAGCCTTTCCGCACATACCAGCCAACCATCTTGCTCCTACCCTCCCAATCCTTGCTTCCCTTGAACCTTGCGTACCCCATCACCAGCTCCTGCAAAATCGGGTGCAGTTGGTCTTTGGCTCGTAACCGCAGTTTGAGCGCATCCATGAATGTGATGAAGCTTTGCGTAGTCTCTGCGACCATTTCCCCGTCTCGGGACTTGCTTCGCTCGAATGTTCGATCGTGGCTGGGACCCCCACTTTGATCCTATGTAAGGCGGCGAGGTGATCCATCTCATGACGTGAGAGTGAGACCGAGCGCAAGAATATCCTAAGATATCACCAACCCGGTATTGAGACATGAATTGCTCGATAGAAGGCACGTCTTCTTCGACTAGCTTGGACATCGTCTTGTACTGCCAGAGCAGTCTCGTGCATGCCGGCGAGTACCTGCCCGTTGTAAAACCTCACAGGCGGTAGAGATATCAGAGAAGCACTCACTCAGCAGCAGTCACCGCATCCCTCACATACGCTCTTTCGAGGTAATCTAACCCGACGATAATCCCGTACAGGGTGGCCCTCTTCTCAGACTTTTCCCTCTCCGCGTTCGTCGTGTACAGCCGAACTTCTTCATCCGTGTTGAGAGCCATCCCCGTCGTGCCGGTTCGCAGGTGGTGCCAAAGCGTGGAAGTGGTGGGAGTCCAAGGACATGATCAAGTCCGACAGCTGGTCAGACAGTGACGGTCCGAACCCGCACGATCTCGATCACCCTCCGTCTTTGAAAAACGTCGAAAATGTATTTGAACCCCAACGATGTTGTGAAAAAGCGACTACATGTCGCAGGTCTCACCCTAGCTGTGTCGGCATCGGACTTGTCTCAACGACTGGGAACATTTGGAACGGTCGATGGTGTCGGTGCATTGGATGGTCTTGGGAGGCCACGCCCGTTCGCATATGTCACCATCGAAGCGAAGAAATCTCAGTTGACTAGATGTACGTATTCTTTGTTCAAAAAGCCTTCGAGGTGAATCGAGCGTTACAGGTATGAACCTGTTGAGTGGGACGACGTGGAAGGGAGCAAAGCTTCGAACCGGGGAGGCTAAACCAGATTTCCGAGAACGGTACGGGAGTTCACATTCCCGCTAACCGTCAGCAATCGATGCCTTATCTTGACTTTCATTAGTCGAGCTTGCGAGACTCTATACAGGGGAGTCCGAAATGTGTAGATTTGTCAGCAAACGTATTGCCTTTTTTAGTAATACAATTTGCTTATCTAATTTCCGCGAGTCGGCTATGTGCACATTT
>Ga0307515_10016284_pt1 | contig 13621 bp, 4 predicted proteins | sample 17_EM_MG_FD_194513 | JGI IMG/M metagenome (GOLD analysis project Ga0307515, IMG submission 194513) | Populus trichocarpa ectomycorrhiza microbial communities from riparian zone in the Pacific Northwest, United States - 17_EM | ecosystem: Host-associated > Plants > Roots > Unclassified | place...
AAATTTCAATTATATAAAATATAAAAATTCATAGATGAATTAAAATAATTGCTTCAAAAATTAAATACAAACAAAATAATAATAAAAACAACCACTATTTAAAAAAAACTAAATAAAAAAATAAAAAATTAGAGAGAAGGGGGTATTAATTTAAATATAAATTTTAAAAAAACTATTTTAAAAAAATTATAAAGGCATGTTTTTCTTAAAAAAGAAAGGCAAAAAAAAAAAGAAGAAGAAAAAGAAGAAAAAGGCCAGGCGCTACAAGGCTTGGCTCATCTAGAAAGGGCCTATGTGTTGACCCTTTTTTTTAAAAAAAAATTGTCGTTTGCCCTATTTTTTTTTAAAAAAAAGAGAGGCAAACAACACATCATTTGATATTTCTCAAATTTCAGCCACTATGGTGCCCGAAGAAACAAGGTCTATATTTTTTAGACATAAAAATTTATTTTCAACCTATTTTTAACTTAAAACACATAGAAAAGAATTTAAACACCTTTATAGCCCCATAAATTGCCATAAAAAAAACTAAAAAGACCACGTAAAAACTCGAAATCAACTTGAAATCAAAATCTTTTTATGTCTTTTTTTATATTTTTGATGATTCTCTTTCTTCTCTTTAAAACTCAATGACCAAAAGGTGAACCAAACTAAAAGGATAAAAAAGAATATTGAAAAAATTATAAGGCAAAAGTCAAAACTAGCAAAAAGGCACCAACGCCAATTTTTATTTTAAAAAAAGGCTCCCACTTTTTCTTTATTTCAATTTTGGCTCTTTTTTTTTTCAAACAATAAATTGGATTTAGTTTAAGATCAAAATGACTTTATACAAAGTAGATTGAAACCCATAAATTCCAATCAACACAACATCAAAAGGTAAAATTAAAAAAAAAATTAATGACCTATAACAAAAAAAAGAAAGGATCAGAGTTGACACAATAGTTTTTTAAAAAACAAAATGGCCGCTATTTTTTTTATTTCAATTTTGATCCTTCTATTTTTAATTTTTTTGATATAATAAAATCCAATTTGTTTTTTGTAAAATCGAGCATTAACATGACGTTGGAGTTTTTTTGAGATCCTAATAACCATAAAAAAAACAAATCAAAACAAACCATCAACACCATATCAAAGCATGGAATTGAAAATAAAGATTTTGATGATTGGAAAAAAAAATCAAAATGAAAAAGAAAAAGAAAAAAAATATTTCAATCTATAGTATTTTGTATATGAGAAAACTTTTGTTTTCCCACATCTTTTATGTTATTGTTAATTTTAATATTAAATTTAAACTCTTTCAACTCTTCTTTTTTCTATATCTTTTTGAAGATCTCCAATAAGGCTTGATATCTGTAAACTGTAAAGAACAAAATATGTCTATCAATGAAAAAAAATTAATTTTGCAAGTTCTTCATTAAGTGTATAGTTCATCAGTCAGTAATAAGAATAAAAATTCATAATAATAACTAAAAATAGAAATATTTAATTTGTGATTAAATTAGAAACAAAATGTTGTGATTGTTTTTTTACCTCATGAAAGTCTTTTTTACCTTTGTAAATGTTGTGATTGATTAAATTAGAAATAGTTAATTGTTTTTTTACCTTCGTAAATGAAAGTTTTAAAAGGCATAATACTTATAAGTAAATCAATAAAATTGAAATTTTTCAAGAAGCAACCAATCACAACATGAGACTATGTTTGTGCTAGAGTTTTAATAAATTTTGATTTTTTTTGTTTTAATTTTTTTAATTTTTTAATTATTTTAATGTCCTGAAATCAAAAATAAGTTTTTTAAAAATAAAATAAATATTATTTTAATACATTTTAAAATAAAAAATACTTTAAAAAATAAATATAAGCAACATTATGCTCAAAATGCAATCATAATTAAATCTCTTAAAATATGACTCAGTTTTCAAGTATTCAAATTCAAAATAAGTTATTTTAGATTTTTTTTTATTATCCTTAAAATTTAAATAAGAGACAGTAACAAGGGAATAACAACAAATGCGGGACTCCACAGTAAGGACACTTATCTTCTTCTTCTTCTTCTTTTTAAAAAAAAAAACAAAATTAGAAAAGAAAATAAATGCTTGAGCTTAATCTAAACCCAAGGAAAAATCCAACGGCCAAGATTGGGTTTAAGAAGAAGTGGGTGTCTCAGACTCAATGTCTTTCTCTATCTATATCAAGGAAGGCATAAAATAGAAGTGTTGGTGTCCTCTTGTGTCTTCAGAGTCATCGTCCTCTTTCACCTGTTCTTCTTTTTTCTGCTTGAGAGTGAATCGATCCAAGCCTAACTAAATCATCATGTCGGACGAGGAGCACCACTTTGAATCCAAGGCTGATGCAGGAGCCTCCAAGACTTACCCTCAGCAAGCTGGTACCATCCGTAAGAATGGTTACATAGTCATTAAGAACCGCCCTTGCAAGGTCTATCTCTGTTTTTATTTTTTTTTCTTGTTACGGATTTCTATCTGGTTTTTTGTTGTTTTTACCAGATCTCTTGCGTGTTCTTTTTAATTTGATTATCGTTTTTTATAAAGTTCAATTTTAAAGAAGTTATTTCTAGCAAATTTAATGTTTGGATGTATTGAGAATTAATTAAATCTGTGTGGGTATGTTACAAAAAAGTTGACTTTGATTTTGGTGTTGATGGTGTACCCGAGATTTGTTGTTTTCTAGTTGGGGTTTTATGTATCTGAAAGCTTTCAATTTTTCAAGCATGTCTGTTTGGCTTTGTTATGTGTGTTTGTGCATTTTAATGGTAGATTTAAAGGTTGATGTCTTTATGTGCTATTTGTGTCAAGATTTCAGATTGGGAACTATCGTATTTAAAGCTTAGAAATCTTTGCGTGTCAAGATTTCAGACAGTGGGAATTATCGTCTCAAAAGTTTAGAAAGTTTTGAGCTTTCACAGGGTGCACGTGTGTGATGCCCTCAAGTCTCCCTCGCTTTTGTGACTTTAGTACCTGAGACTCCTCGCAATGTAACAACCAAAAGAAAATACACGAGTTGTCCCAAAGATGGCTGGAAGTAATTTTGCTCCATCTTGCCATGCCTTCTAATGAATTTGATAGGGTGCAGCCATTTGAGTGTCTTTTTTGTGTTTATATACAACAGATTAGCTGGAATCATAGAGACTTTTTCATAAAAGTAATGATACTAGTATCTAAAAAATTATGGATGCAAGTAATCCAATTCCCTCACGGAAAAAATAGTATAGAAGCTTTTGTACCTCAACATCGACTGAAACTTTGAGGCATGCAAGTATAGTACTCTTCTTAGTCTTGATTTTCATAGAATATTTTACTTACTAAAACCCCATCATAACTGAAACCATCACACCTTAGCTAGAATAGAACAACCCAAAAACGGTAGGTTTATGGTGGGCTCAGTTTATAATATGGCTTTTGTATCATATTATGAGAAACTTTCTTGAAAGAGGTGATATTGTATTGGAAGTTTTTGTATTTGGTATATTGTGATTCCTTAATGGTGTCAATGTTTCAATCTTCACAGTTCATGTTTCCTTTTCATCTCTTAACATTTACATTTTGCTTTCTAAAAAAAAACAGGTTGTTGAGGTTTCCACCTCAAAGACAGGCAAGCACGGACATGCTAAGTGCCACTTTGTGGGAATTGATATATTTAATGGGAAAAAGCTTGAAGATATTGTTCCCTCATCTCACAACTGTGATGTAATACTCTTGCTAATCTTACATTTCATACATGTTTTTTTCTTCTTTCACAAGTCCTCTTGGTCTCATTTTGATAAATTTATGCTTTGACAGGTTCCCCATGTTAATCGTGTTGATTATCAATTGATTGATATCTCTGAAGATGGTTTTGTAAGTTTGTTTACCTTCCAATGTTTGTCTGGGTGAATTCTGTTTTGTGCCTGATTACTAGACTGGCTTGGGGCAAGTTGGGAACCTTATAATCTCTTGCATGCATCTTTGCTATGAATAATTTTAAATTGATGTTTTCATCTACATGTATAAAAGACTTGGAATTTAAAATCTGATGTGTAGTGCTAAATTACATGAGTCCCTAAGGCGCTCTGGTGTATATTCAACTAAAATGGGAGCATAAACCGCAGAATTCAAAAGTCGAAGTATTAATATCAACCATTGTTTGGATGCATATTGAATAATACCATCCTTCAAGGAAGACTGTAGAGCCCTAGACAGAAGAGAAAATGGCAAAAGCAAATGTTTCCAATTGAGCCAGTTGTCTCTCTTTTCAGTTTTGTTCTTTTAAACATAGCTACTTAACTAATTGATGTTTAACATCATGTAGGTGAGTCTTTTGACTGAAAATGGAAATACCAAGGATGATCTGAGGCTTCCCACTGATGACAGTCTACTTACTCAGGTATTTTACATGCGTTATCTTTTCTGAAGCATGTTTAGTGCTTGGCTTGGTTGTACATTATTATTTATTGAGCTTTCTCTATTCCCATAGGCTCTACTTGGTTTTCTTCCCAAAAACTGAAATTTTGTGTTTGTTATTTCGTGTATATAGATTAAAGATGGATTTGGCGAAGGGAAGGACCTTGTGGTGTCTGTCATGTCTGCCATGGGAGAGGAGCAGATCTGTGCCCTTAAGGACATTGGCCCAAAAAATTGAATATGATGCTATAGCAGTAGCTGTAGCTGATGGCAAAACGATTTCTTTTATGTTGCTAACAAGGATTTTTATCCACTATGCATGTGTACATCAAACTTATAAGACGGTATTTTAGCTATGGAATTGAAACTCGCAAGGCATGTAATGGAGGAGGTGGGAAGGACCCCGGAAATGCTGATTCCCTGATGCAGGGAACTTGTGTTATCAGCAGGTTGGAATTTATATATATTTCTATTTCGCATTCATCTGTGTTACGTACAGATCGATGAAGGTATGAGGCCAATCCTTTTTCCTTTCAGCTTATAAAATGATAGATCTAAAAGCCAAGCCATGTCTACAGTCATTGTCACTGTCGCTAAGGCGTGTTGTGTCTGGACCAACGTCTACTAATCACAACATTAATTACAGTAGCTACTGGTTAGGTGAGTGGTGCTCTCCTTTGTGATTAATCTGAATGTGACGAGGAATCTTGTGCCGTGCTGTGTCTGGATCCATCCTCTAATCACAACACAAGTTCTAGTAGCTACTGGATTAGGTGGAGGCTGCTAGCCTTAGTGATTATTTTAAGCTTGGTTACGAGAAATCCTTTTAAGGGTTGGAAAAATTCCTCCAGTTATGGTGCTTCTTTCCAGTTTAAGCATGCCAAGCTGGGATACCCCAATTTCTATTCATGGTCAGTTATCAGCACAATACAAGATTAATGAGTAGTTTGTCGGGTCAAAAGACGGGCACGTACTCTTAGATTTAGCTGCTGCCAGCCACAAGGTGTTTCCAAGTTAAAACCATGACTCGAAGTTATGCCTGAGGCATATAATAATGTCTTGTCGTCAGAAAAATCTCAATTCGACTAGTTGAGATGATTTTTTACTTGGATCAGTTAGGGCAGACCAAATTTTCACATTTGTCACCTGACATAACAAGTTTGGTCTGGTCAGGTTTTTGTTTCTTCCAGGACCATTGACCACCTTGTGCATTTTTATTTGGTCATATAATCCTAGTGCGTGGTTGTCAAATGATAAGCGCTCAAAATGGATTTGCAATGTAGGCCAGAGGATGGAGGATGTCAAAATTCCCCCTTGAGTTTATAGAATATCATTATGCAAACGATGTAAAATGCCCTGCAAGTTTCAATTATGGCCATGATATACCTTCTGGATGACAATGGATGGCCATGGCCATGGCCATGGCCTGTGGCACTGAGGGTTGAAGAGGATGGTTGCCTAAGTTATGGTGAATCCCTAACATAATGTTTATTGTACAATGCTTCATTACCAAGATTCTGTTCTTATTTCCAGGATTTTGGATAGAGCAATTTACCACCTTCATGTGTTAAACGCTCAATCCATCTTTTTAAATTGTTTTCCCTTGGGTGCAAAGAATAAGTATCCGTTCTTCAGGCTAGCGATTTATACACAGCACTATGTTTATTTTTCAACCATTCTTGTTCCCTACAAATATTTGATTCCAGCCTTAGTTATTTATGTGACAAACCACCCTAATAAGTCTTCTAAAACAGACAAGTAAAGCTTTTCTTTTATCATTGGCAGTAATGTTATCAGATAGATGTAAAGTTTACAAAGAGGTTGGCTACTCCAATATAATATAATCTGTGAAGGAGGAAAATACCACTTTAGTAGCGTCAATTTATGTAAATCATTCTGTAGAAATTTTATGTATTTATTTTACACATTTCTGAATGTGCCATACAACTTACAAGAAAAGCAATAACATAGTGTTACAAACCCTGAGATGTAGTTAAACTAGTCAGGTCTTAGGTTGCTTCTCAATACTCACAAGTTCGAGTCCTTTCAGGGTTATTGAAAACTTACATGGTCGTTAACTCCAGGGCTCATAAGATTAGTCAAGATACGCGCAAACTAGCTCGAACACCCATGTTAATAAAAAAATAAATAATAACATAGCGTTACAACATGTAGTGCAGAGACGTAATCTAGGCTATATAGCAAGAACAAAAAAGAACAAAAAGATACAATGGGAGCTTACCATGAAATTATGACGGGGACTCTTCACTACTAGCTGAGGAATTTCCATATATGTAAGAAGTAAATCCCCAAAATGTGATTAATAAGGAAAGAATCTTGAAACCACTCATGGGATCATGTAGCAAAATAACAGCAGCAATAGCTGTGATTGGTACCCTTATTGCATTGAGAACACCGGCCATCACAGTGGAAGCCAAATAAAGCACAGCAGTTCCTCCCAATACCCCCAGCTGAAAAGTAATGGTACCCCATACAAGAACCAGGATATATGAAGATTTACCTCCCTTGAATGATCTAGCCTCGGATGCCATCCCTTCAAAATCGTTGTTTAAAATAACCCCAATGGTGGTAAATACAAAACCAAAGAAAGAAACCATGACCTGCTGCTCCAACACAACATGGAAGGATCTTCTTCCCATCAACTTAACGAAAACTAGCTCCGAGAGAGCAAAGATGAGGCCATGAAGAGCGGATCCCAAAATATCCCATATAAAACCCATGGTATATTGGTGATCAGTAACATAATCGTACCTGTCTGAATCCGAATCTAATGCAATCATTGCCATGGCAGCAGTAATTATGACAATAGCATTTACCATGGAAGCATTCAGTTTGTTGTGCACAATAAAATATCCACATAGAGCAGAAAACACTAGGGATGATGAAGCCAGAAGAGCAGCAGTTGATGCTGGGAGGTATGCGTAGGCATATGCATACATGAGATTGTCCGCAGCACTTAAGAAACCCAGCACAATATAAGAAACAAGGAGTTTGAAGGTCAGAGGAGTGGGAGAATTATCAAGAAAGAAGTAAGAAGGAAACAAAATTAAAGCAGTTAAAGGCCACCCAGCAACTGCCACCCATGAAATAATCCACTTGCTTGCACCCCCATTCGAATAATAGACCCGTGTGAGAAGGCTTGATGCAGGAAAAGCCACAAGCATGGCCACGATGCTCAAAGCCAGAAGAATCCAGTGCGAGATTGGCTTTCTTTTGTATCCTTCCATAGTAATGTGCTTCAAGTTGCGAATTTTGTCCCACAATGAATTTGAAGGTTTTGATGATCCCTCCTCCATAATTGTTTCTGATAATAATCAAGGAACATGGGAAACATAATAAAAAACAATGGCACTAGAATCAAATATATTCTTCGAAAAGGCTGTGCCTATGTACAAAATTCTGTTAGAAGTCAGTGAAATGTGTGCGTGCCTTTGTGCGTATGAGTCTTCTAGGGGTTAAACACCATCATTTTCTCCCAGTGCAGGCCAATTAGAAGCAGTTGCAGAAAGTATTCCAGTTCAGAAAAGCCAGCACCGATGAATAAATCAATCTAGAGGATTAAGCTTAACAGAATCCATCCTCAACAATGCAGTAGTAAGACCTCTTGATAGTAAGACAATACTTGATCTCATAAATGATACAAGAGAATCTACCATTGAAAGACACTCCATTTTAAAAATAAAATCACAAATAGTCAAAGGAACTGTGCAAACATTGAGGAAGAGATCTCCACATTCACCAAAATGTGAGCTAGTAGAAGAGGTAATAAGTATGATGTTCTTAGAGCCTCACAATCACCAGCAGTAGCAAGGCAAGATTAATATGCATAAAACTGTGTAGTTATAAAACTACATGCTAGGTAGTTTATGCCTAAGAATCATTACAGCCCTGCCTTCCTTCCAAGACTAAATAACTCAAACAAATGAACAACGTCATCATGTGTTTTATTCATACTAAAAACAAATGCAAGGTTAAACCTCAAAACTGCTTAAGAGATCAGACTCTGCGGAACAACAATAGACCATATCACATAAAAAGCCTCAGCTCACAGTGATAAAATCTTAGTAATTTGAAGAGTAGCCCATTCATATTCAGAGATCTTTAATAGAAACAGATATTCAAGATCAGCCATAATCTTCTTTAGCCAAAGATTAGCTTCAGAATTTTTCTTTTAGCACTTCGCTTTAACCAAAATTCAATTTTTTGTTAATATATCAAGTATCATCAAGGGCTAATTTTACCATAGCCCAGAGAAAAAAAGTTGTTCATGAGAATTCTTGAGAGTTCACAACATTGCAAAACACAGCCTTAAGATTCTCTATACACTCTCCCTTTGTTTCTTAGAGGCCAAACAGAATCTCACAGTTTTTACAGTTAAAGGGACAGCAATTCACAATCCAAAACTTCATAAAATTACTTCCATTCCAAAGCCAATCAACATAAACAATACAAGAAGCAAGAAAATGACACTAAGAAATATAAAGAACAGCCAAGAAAAGAAACAAGAAATCCAGATACTAATACGTAATCATGACGTTAAAATATAGATAGAAAGTAAGGAAGTAAACCTGGCTGGAGAAGTCGTGTTTCTATCATGAAATAGAAAGAGAGAAAGAGCTACAACGTGTGAGAACTGACTTAGTTAGGAGAGACCTTAAACTCCAACCAATCTTATTTTTCCCTTGACCATGAAAACCACGGTGGCAGTGCCATTTCTTTTTATTTTCTTAGGTTTTGTTAACCACCCCTCCCCTTATTTTTTTTTTTCCTTCCCTCGCATCCATCCATATCCATTCATGTTGATATTTTAATTGATATTGCTACTGATTGATAATGACTCCTTCTTTTCTTTTCTTTTTAATAAAGAGAGTAATTGAGTGAATTGGTCCCACCAATTTCTAGGTATATGTGAATCATGGTGTATTTTTGCTACAATTTGATTTTTTTTTAATAATATATGGTAAAAATTTCTTTAATGAGATAGCACAAATTGGTACATATCATAAGATTCCCACAGCAACTTTTAAAAATGATTGTTGATAGAAATCATGACATGTAATAAAAAAACAATAACCCTACATTCTAACCTCAAATCTCACACTCTTAACACTAATTTAAAATTCTAAACCAATCTATTATGTCGGTTCTATCACATGCATGGTTTTTTTTATAGGTAAGTTCAAAAAATCATACATACAATCAATAATCTTATATACCAACAAGAAATCACAAGTTCTAGAGAGAGAGTTTTCGTTCTAGATAGTGGTGACTTGCAAGGGTTTAGATTTTTTACCATTGGATTTTGATTTTTTTTTTTTTCCTTTGTGATATTATGGATGCTTGGAAGTAGGAAAGGCTCAAAGTGGAGCAATGCAAAGTCTATATCGGGAAGAACGAGTTGAAATTTACTAGAACAAAAATACTACTTCAACATATAACGAGCATCAAAATTAAACTTACATTAACATTTCATTTTTTTTAATTTGATTATAATAGCAACACAATGTAACCAGTATAATGGTAATTAGTGTTAGCAATATGCAACACAGCAAAGTTGTTTTCGTTCACTTATAAATGTATGATTTGAAATTCTAAACAATCTAAGTATAAAAATTCAAATTATTTAAGTGTCATGCTTTCGTACTCGAACATAAATGACTTTTTGAAATAAAATGAAAAAATATATGGAAAATTAAAGTCTCCACCTAATAATTAAAGAAAATTAGGGATCCTAAAATAAACACTAGTTCTAGAGATTCATGTAAGGGATTAATTATGCTTAACGAAAGAACAATGTCACCCCGATCGTATATTATCAAATAAAATGTTACATTTACTATATATTTTCTTTTAAATTTGTCTTTTAATTACCATTAAATATCTTAGTTATTTTCTAAGCTTGTTTATAATTTATATTTTAATTTATTTCTAATTATTTGTGAAGAATTTGATGTCAGTCCCTAAAAGAAGAAGACATATTAATTTGACTATGCATAAAAATTTTGACATCGATCCCTAAAAAAAAATATTTATCGAATAGGCCATTCACAAAATTTTAACAATTCACAAAATTTTGACATAAGTCCCTTTTAAAAAAATAGATTTGTCAAACAAGTCATTTCTAGTATGGGTATTGGACCTTTAGTGATGATGAGAATTAAATTGGGCTTTGGCCCATTTACTTTGGCTAATTTTAAAACAAACTTGAAAGGTACCACCTAACTCAATGGGCCTTAATGAGGTCACGTTGACCTAGCCAAAATTATTATATCTCACTCATGAATAAGTTCACATTAATAAAATATATTTTAAAAATTAAAATTTATTTTTTATTTAACTTTTTTAGAATACTGGTACTAAAAATATTTGAACTCAGACAAATATATAAATCAAGTTCATACAAAAAAATATAGGCATACAAAAAACTAAACATATAAATAACAAAATATTCATTTGGGGTCTTGAAATCGACATTCGGGGTTCAGGAAGGGATTATTTCAAATGGTCAAAGTTACTGGATGAGAAACATATGTTTTCTTATTTCACAAGTTTTCTTATTATGGTTTGTTTAACTACATATGCTATATCTATAATGGGAATCTCCTCCCTTACACACATCTTATTATGCAACCGAGTGGACTCTTTTTGACCTCGATCAAGTTTTCACCTAGACATGTCTAATTCTATTTGAAGATTAGTATATTCGTTATAATCTAATTTGTTAGGTAAAGGATGGGGTGAAGTCTTATAAGCTTTTTTGTGGTTCTGAATATTATAATGCAGATTAAAAACTAGATATAATTAATATGATTTTTCACGTTACGTGCAAGAACATGTGGATATAATCGATGAACTTTCCATTTACCATAAATGCATGTTCCTTTTTGCAATTTAATTGTTTGATGAATATCTTATTTCCATCGGGTTTTTAGAAGTGCATTGACCTGAAATAACCCATTTTCAATATTGAATAGTATTGCATTATGATCTCTCAATCAATCCTTATTTATTGTTAGTTCTATTTATATAACTAGAGGACACTATCCTACAATCAATGAAGTCACATTCATTCCTTTTTTATTCGAAAAAATATACAGCACTCCTATAAAAAGCTCAATTAAACTAAAGTAGAAAGAAGGATTGCATGTGCATTTCAATATTTGATTAAAGGTTTCTGACATATTGGTTGGCATATTGTCATACCAGTTAACTCCATCATAAAAAAAAGTGTTTATCTTTCTTTCGATTCATGCTTAAGTCATTCTTTCATCAAACCATACATTAAATTTATGTTTTAAAGCTTCATAACATATCTACATTAAATCTTTGTTTTTTCTTTTCTTGCAGTCAAATCTTTGAATTTATGATTAAAATTGTTTAAAAAGTGTCAAGAACAATACCAATGATATCCAATCAGCTCAGACCATATTTATGCCATTCCATTATTAATGTCAGTGTGTGTGTGTGTGTGTGTGTTGGTATGATCACAGTAATGTATCGTTGCAAGTAAAGTAAAAATCATTTCCATTTGTAATTATTTTCTTCCTCAACTAGAGCAAAATCTAGATGCAATATCTCATTATTTGCATCGAAAGTAACTGCAATCACAACTCCCCATCAAACCTTCCATATAGATGGGTTTTATCAATGCTTGTAAATGGGTTACAAAACTTGAACCCTTTAATTATAGGCCTAAATGACCAAAAATCTCTTTTAAAAATAGTTGTTTCACTATCAAAATCTTCATTGTGATCCCATTTAATAATAGTACCAGGATTTTATTCTTGGAGTGCCAATAATAATTTAGGCAACACTTCAAATCATAGTTTTGAAACCCGGCCCGGCGGGTCGACCCGGGACCTGGCAGACCCAGGGCTGGAACCGGGCCGGGTTAAAGAAAAAATTAGGAGAAGAAAAACCCGATGTGACCTGGCGGGTTGACCCGGTCAAAAACCCGGTTGCAACATGCTGACTTTTGTTTTTTTTACTAAAATGACGTCATTTTGATTTTAAAAAAAATTGACCCGGGCGACCGGTCAAAACCCGGAACCCGGGCCTTGGACCGGACCGGGTCTGAAAACTATGCTTCAAATAACTTCTTGTGTTACTAAAAAACAACCCAAACACCTTCTGTTTTGTAACTCATTCCTTATTGTATAAAATTTTATATTTATAATGTAATTTTATTTTTTTTCCTTGAAAACTCACTAGTCACTACTATCATAGAAATGTTAGCATTCACAAGAGTTGAAACAGCTGATACAACAAATTTTACAACATCTTGATGCTGATGATTTTATATTAATATAATGGTACATATGTGAAGACCTTTTAAATTTGCTATCTTAATGAAATCCGACCTTTTATGATACACCCAAGCAAGTACTATTGACATTTAAGTGCTTGAATATATTATAATTGTATAAAAGTTATTGTTAAATGTTGAATTTAATATTCAAGTGAATGATATCTAGTCAACTCAGACTATATTATTGTTAAATGTTGAACTTAATATTGTTAAATGTTGAATTTAATATTCAAGTGAATGATATCCAGTCAACTCAGACTATATTATTGTTAAATGTTGAACTTAATATTCAAGTGAATGATATCCAATCAACTCAGACTATATTTATATTATTCCATTCTTAATTTTAGCATGTGTGTGTGTATGTGTATGTGTATTGGTACGATCACAATAATGAATCGTTGAAGGTAAAGTAAGAACCATTTCCAGTTGTAATTATTTTCTTCTTCAACTAGAGCAAAATCTAGATGCAATATCCCATTATTTACATAAAAATAACTACAATCAACAACTTCCTATCAAACCTTCTATATAGATGGGTGCTGTCAATATTGATAAATGGGTTACAAAACTTGAACCCTTTAATTACAGGCCGAAATGACTAGAAAACTCTTTTAAAAATAATTGTTTCACTATCAAAATCTTCATTGTGACCCTGTTGAATAATAGTACCAAGACTTGATTCTTGGATTCAGGAGTAGGAGGTCTCATCATCATAATCATCTAATATATTTGTAACATCCCGGCCTAACATGTTGTATATTGTCCGTTTTGGGCCTTACCGCCTTCACGGTTTTGTTCCTGGTGACGCGAGCCTAATTTTGAGTCTGACGCCCCAAAACGCATACATTATGTTAGCAACCAGCACTACTAATAAAGCCAGCTACCAAATCCTCA
>Ga0307515_10016285_pt1 | contig 13621 bp, 8 predicted proteins | sample 17_EM_MG_FD_194513 | JGI IMG/M metagenome (GOLD analysis project Ga0307515, IMG submission 194513) | Populus trichocarpa ectomycorrhiza microbial communities from riparian zone in the Pacific Northwest, United States - 17_EM | ecosystem: Host-associated > Plants > Roots > Unclassified | place...
CCGTTGTTGGGGTTTTACAGCTTTGAGTTGTTATGTCACAGGGAGGAGGCCTAACTTTGGGAACCATTGCTGTTAACCACAGTAGGATCATTCCCTGAATTATCCAAAACTTGTGCTCAATTAGTATAATAATAATACTAAGCACATGATATCTGAATTGGTCATAGTGAGTGAGAGTGGCTAATACACATGCATTTTAGAAATGTTGTCCATGTTAAGAACAGCTTCAACTGTAACTAATCCAGGGTCATCTTAATTAATTAATGCAGGCACACAAATCTTTAGCAACCTGCTCATAAATAAAACCTTTTTAATTCATAAAAAAAATGAAATTATGTTTAACAAAAGCTAGGTGCGGTGCAGGTGACCACCAAGCCATAGCAACTTTGCTCAACTTGGCAGAATTTTCTGTTTTCCCTTTTCCTTTCATCTTTGTCTGTCTTCCCTTAAAAAGATGTCCCTTTTGGGTTCTCTTTTTTATCGACCCAAAATTCCCAAAAACACTATGATTCAGGAAAAAAAACAGAAGAATCCCCCCCACTCGCCACCCTTTTTATTTTGGGCCCAATAGAGACGGCAGAATCCCAAAATTTATAGGCCTACTGGCCGAACCCACCATGATATAAGTTGGGCACAGCCAGCCCAAGGCTGGTCCCCCATCCTAGCTAGATCAATAAACTGTATCGATGTCTCCCTGCACTGTTTACACTTCCTTACATAGAGCAAGGTTTGAATTCTTTCTCAACTTGCAGTTTGCATTATTCATAAACCATGCTGTTTTTTATTTTATTTTATTTTCTCATACAACTTCCAAGCACACTTTATCCACGTAAGAATCACATGATGATGATGCGAGGCAACTGTGCTATTTTTGTAAGAAAGCTTCTAACTTTGGATGCCAACAAGGTAATGGTGCATACCTAATCACATGACCTGCCTGTACACACACACATGATATCAGAAACAAGAAGACATCCTCCCTTGTCTAATTATATTCTATCTTATCATACTTTATGGTGGGGCTGGGCATTTCAATTAATTAAGATCCCAATTTTGCTTAAACCAGTCGTGAAGAGCTATCTACACGCTGTATAAGAGATTAATTAATCTCTTGGAAAACCTTTTCCAAAAAAAAAAAAAAAAAGTCTTTCGGAAAACAAGCTAAAATGAAATCTTTTGGTACATTTATGAATAAATTATGGAGACATGGTATCAGAATATCTGTAAAGTACTGCTGCGAAGTCTTTAACCAAGAACAGAAATTTAGTGGAACCTCTAGTTGTCCATAAGCAAGTAAGCAAAAAAAGAATGTGATGCAAATCCACTTTTAAGAGATCCAAGACAGAAATGAAAGCATCTAGCATCTTTTAAGTTTTAACACCAATCATGCTATCTCACTTTTAAATAATTGATGATATTGACCCAGAAAATGAAAGGGATCGGAAAAAAAAACATCATGAAAAGAGAAAAAAAGTACCAAGAGACTGGAGATGGAACCCAGGCCAATGGTGAGGAAGCGGCCTAAGTATGAATCAGAGATTAAAGCTCCCAAAATTGGCATGAAATTTGTACCAGCAGTCCAGAGGAAGAGGATGTTGGTCCCCTTCGCTACTCCCACGCTGTAATCTCTCATCAGGTACAGTATCATATTTGGTATCAATCCATAGCTTGCTACCTTCTCAAATGCCTCATTTGCTGTCAGCAGTAGTAAAATCCAAAACCCAAGATTCAAAGACTAATTAAACATCATGAAAGTTCATCCAGTAAACTTCAAACCCTCATCAGATTCACCAGAAAACGTACCAATAATGAATGGCATGGTAATGAGACCACCCTTTGAATGTTTGGGGGTAGTGTGCTGGTGGGTCATTTCCCCTTGGCTTGACAAGGGCTCTTCCATGTTCTTCTCCATTGCTGAAGTGCTCTAGCCTGCTCTCTTTCTTTCTCTCTTTCCCTCCCCCCCTCAAAGAAGGAAGTCCGTAGAGTGAGTGATTTATAACATCTCTTGTCCCCATGGGCTTCGTAGTTTATAATAAGCTGGGGAGTTTGGACAAAGAAAATAGATGACTTTGCAAGTGAGTTGTGAGTTGTGAGTTGTGACAGCTGAAATGACTAGCCGGGACTACACGATATATTCCAATACTATGAAAAAGGTAGAAATCCGAAAAACATTATATTATTTGTAGATCGTAATTATTACTACAGTCCAAGCGCGTGGCTTCTTGCAGAAAAACTAATCTAAAAAGAGAAGCAATTCTCTAAGCAAGATAATAATTGAAGAGAAAACATACCACGATCCTAGCTAGCTAGCACCTTTTTGCTCGCGGGTTTCATACAGTTCATTACATCTTTATCACATTCTTTCAGAGGATAATTTCACTACTTTAACAAATAATTACTAATAAATAAAGCACTGAAACTCAAACAAAATATAAAATAAAAAGGTACACCCAATCATACTACCCTTTAGGGATATCGTGTGGCAGGCTGCAATGCAGGCTGCAATGGCAGATGGTCCACGCTGCCTTTTGCTTTTACTTGTTAGCCAAATCAAGTCAGCAATCAGCATTAGCACAGAGTGTGCAGTTCCTTTTTCCTCTCGATGTGGCTCGACTACTGGATCCGCGAAGAAGACACTTCTAGTATATGGGGTAACTGAAAAGTAGTCGTCGGCTTACTGCTTTCTTAAAGAATCAGTCCCATTCCTTCAGGATAAAATTCCATATTGAAAAGAAATGACAAAAAAGAGAGGTGTTTATATAAAATGAATCCACAATCCCTTAGCTGGGTTGGAGATGGTGACCATTCCTCATGCACCAAAATTCAATATAAACATGGAGGTGCATGCATTCTTTGGTTTTTGAAGGGAAAGGGAGGCAGAGTTCAACATTTTCATTGCGGTAGGTAATTTTTGTTGTTGTACTTTTTAAAAAATAAGTTTTAAAATAGTGTGGTTATGTATAATTAGTTGAATTTAGATAAGTGTTTGGTAAATATTGTGGTTAAAGTTTATGTGCAGCAAAAAACATGTATAAAATGTCTGGTAGTTGTGTGGTTGCGATTGCTTTTCAAAGTGTTTTTTACTTGGAAATGCATTAAAATAATGTATTTTTATTTTTTAAAAATTATTTTTGATATCAGTACATCAAAATGATTTAAAAACACTAAAAAACTATTAATTTAAAATAAAGAAAAAAATAAAAAATTATCAAATTTTTTTAAAAGCGCTTTTGAAACGAAAAAACAAATAGTGTTTTACGAAATTCAGTTAAAAAAGCATGTAAGAACTGCTTCATGAAAACTGCGTTTCAAACTCAATTTTTTAGTGAACCCTATAGTATAAAACACAATTTTTACAGTTACCAAACACTTTGCTGTGTTTTTTGCACCGCAAATATAAAAGCAAATGCAAAACAAACATACCCTTACTTAAGAGGATTTATTTCCATTTTAAAGGTATGTTATCAATTAAATTTCCCTTATTTTGAGAGGTTAAATGTAATACTTAAAACATTAACCAATTCGCAATCAAACAAAAACAAATGCCGGTTTTACAAATATATAATCAAAGTAGAATTGATTAAAAGGAGATTAGGGTTAAAAAAAAACATTCAATAATAAACTTAAATTTAACAGATTTAAAAAAATTTCTTTAAAGACCTCATTCAATGTACTTTGACACAATAACTCCATGAGCTCATTCTAGAGGAGGAGTCCGACTTCATGTTCTCACCTTTGGAAAGCAACCCCACTTCTTAGGCTCTCTTGAGGGGAGGAGCCCGACTCTATAAGCTTGTCCTATATAGTATGGCTAAACTTATTTTTTATTTATAATGGACTCATACAACTTGATCAAGTCCAATTATTGGGAATAGATCAGATTATTTAAACCAAAAAATTAACTAATTATCCAACATATCAACCTTATTCTTAAGCAATTTAGATTTTGGAACTAAAACCAAAAGGTTAAATCATGTAGGGTTGTTAAGACTTTAAGATAATAATAAAAATTAATAATTTATAAATGTTTAAATAATAAATATCTTGCAATCTAGCCCAGTTATCATGGTCAATTGAAAAATTAAAAAAAAAAGTGAAAATAAGGAGATTGACCATCAATCACACCCATTGTATTCACGGACTTATATACTACTTGTTAAACTAAATTTTGGATATTATATGCTACTAAGTTAACAAAATCTTACCCTTTCACTACATTGTGTAGATAATTTTCATGAACCATCAGATGTTAAGCTTCTTTCTGAAGAAAACAACATGGATTCTCGTTGATCAAACAAGTGACCGTATGATGAAACCAACCAGTCTCAAGCTATAAAAGCCAGTTATGGAAATCCAAGGAGATGCAAATACCCAATATATGGAAAGAGCTGAAGAGTTGTTAATAATGGCGCACGTGCAAGTGGATTATTATATGGTCTGCACACAATTAAGTTCATTGTTTTATAGAGATGAATTTATGGCTGTTGCTTGGCCTTGTCAACGTGTGTGTGTGTAATCTGGAAATCTTTGGCTTGATTCGTAACATAGAAATATTGAAGAGTCTTATCACCTTTAATGTTTATGGTCTGCGAGCTTTGAAATCTAGCTAAGTGTTCTGGTATGATTTCTTTAGTCATCAATGCTTTGAGTGCCCTTTTTTAAAGTGCGCAGGTGGTTGAGTAACCATAACCTATCCATCACGATCAAAGGCTAAGTAAGGGTATCCTTCTTTGTGGCAAGGAATAGAAGAAGAGGAATAAAGGTGGAGTAATTACTATAAGATGGGTAGCTCTAGGTTGTATATTGTTGGGGCAAATCCACTACTCTTTCAAACACAACGTAATCAAGATGTTTTTCTTTTTTAACCTATGCTATGCTATGGTCATGTATGCTAGTTTTTCATTCTAGAACCTTACTTACATGAAAATTAGATGATTCATAGCAATTACCATGTGTTAGGTTCCCGAATATCATACGCGCGGTGAAAACTATGAAATGAAATTATTCGAGAGTTCTTGGAATCCTGTAATACAGATCTAGAATTGTTTAGGGATTTATTATTTACAGATATGATCTTCTTCGACTTTGAATAATTCTTTAAAGACTGAGTTGTCGCAGACCACAAGTTGTCTAATTGTTTGGTTTCCAACAGTAATCCAGGCGAACTACCGGTGAGAAATCTCATAAAACCATGTTTTAAATCATTTTCCTAAGAGAATCAAACAACAAACCCAAAGTAACATTTAATTAGAGAAAACAACAATTTATTTTATGAAAAAAACAATTCCAACTATAATATCAAAGTAAACAACTCTTTGAATAAAGGAAAAATCGTAAGACCATCAATAACAAACACCCAACAACAAGGATTGGTTAGAACAACTTGTATAACATAAACTCATATGATTTAAGCTATAGGATTTCATTCACCCCACGTTGGGAACTAATGATTAACTCTTTATATAAAGATTTTAGATTTGCTCATAGTGATCAAACTATATCTAGACTTATTTTTATTTTCCAGTAATTTTCGGTACAATTTTTAAATAAATAAGAGACAACGATTACACAACAAATGTAACAAATATCATGATCAAATCACTGGAATAAAAGAATAAGGATTAAATAAAAGGAACAAATATAAAAAAAATACCCAGGAATACAAAATAAATAAAAACAAACTGAGAAAAATAGTGATGAAAAGAGCATGAAATAAGTTGATTACACAACAAATCTAGCAATGATAAGAATATATATGAAAAAAAAAATACATAGGGATACAAAATAACCAAAAACAAACTAAGAAAATCAGTGATGATGAGAGCATGAAATAAATTGAGAATCTTGACCTGAAAAAAGGCTAGAATAGAAAAAATCACATCAACGTACAAAAAACCCTCCATAAACCCGATCGATATGATAAACAATTAATAGGACATAGATACTAAAGAAATGACATTTCTCACTCTCCATTCTTTTTACCTTCCTTTTCTTAAATAAAGGTCTAAAGATTTCTCAACATTAATATAAATAGAAAGAATCAAAGACCAAATTAAGAATCTAATTTAAAAGTTTGAGAAATCCACCTTAAATCAGTACCTTCACGTCATTTGGTTATAATCATATCTTTGAACAGGTCTCCTACCTTCTACATCTTTTTTTACCCTCCCTCTTTTCATCCATGTCTTTCACTTGCTAATTAACTGTGGTAAAATATTGAGAAAGAAAAACTCATCTCTCCCGTTGATTTTTTTACTATCTCTCAACTCGGAAAGGGTGGTAAAAAACTTAGCATGAGCTTTTATGGCTTTCCATTACGTGAAAGGAGGAAAAGAAGCATAAAAACTCGGTGGTGGAGGGAGAAGCCATCCAAAATGACCTTCTAAAACATCTAAGCTTTCAAACGGAATGATGGGAAAAAATAATTATTATAGTAGTAGAATCCATAATATCCTGAGTCTGTGTCCACAGAGAATTTTTAATTTTTTTTTTAAATATTGCTCCTTTAATTATTACTACTTGTTTATTAAAAAAGAAAAAAAAACAGAAAGAAAGAGTGCAATAACTCGTCACTGGTTGCTCAAAATAAATTGTTTATTTTAGCTTAGGCTGATATTGAGCGGCCATCGAATCACTGCTGCCTTCATTAGTCGCTAGTCTTCGAGCAACTTGTTCATGAATTGAACGGTACTTGAATGAAGTTCATAAATAAAATTAAAATCAAAATCTTCTGGACGTTCATATTGTAGCTTACAGAACTAAGATCTTACAACCAAAATCAAATCAATCATTTTGATCAATTATTCAACAATAACAAAAATCTTCAAAATCATAGAACCCCACCACCAGAAACTTTACTTGATAAAGCACCACCACCATAATGCAAGCCCATAACCATATCAAGTACATTGTTTTTTCAACACTACGAGGCACAAACCCAACAAGCCTGGGAGGGTGATTGGTTCAGTAGCAATGCAATATGTTAAAGCTGCCCTTTTCTGTACAGTTAGAGCCTTTTATCTGCGTCGTGAGAACTGCCGTCCAAGCTAAAATGTACAAGAAATGATGTTTTTTTCTCCTTTTCTACTTGAAGCGTAGGCAAACAGACATGTAAGTCACCATGAGAACTCCAACCTAAGACACGCACGGATGCATGTAGATCTTGGCAATTTAACCAACCTACATCAGGGCTGCATAGAGGACAAATTCATTGAAATAATTCCTCTGATATTTTCCAACAGTTTATTCATATCCTTGAGCTAGCGTAATACATCATTATGTGTTATATTTTGATAGAAAACAGTGGTTGGGAAAAATGACGTGTGAATTGGATTGAGGTAAAACGTAGAGAAAAGAGAGATTTGACCGCTGCACCAACATTATCTAGAAAATCTGACTCATATTATGCTGACTCAAACTTCTTGCTCCATGACAATGACGAATATAACAAGTAAACAATTCTACATATTCTTCGAAATTTATTTTCTTAATGCTTTCATTTCCAAGAAAAGTGAAAAGGGAAAAAAAAGTGAAAGCGGTTTCTTGAAGCAAAATGGCGGTGCCCATAAACGAACCCATCTCTAACCAAAACAGTTCCCTCCCTCCTCACTTTTTCATTCAATTAAGAAGAAAAGGCTCCTAATTAATCACTTCATCAATTCAATAAATGTTGCTAATACTAACTCTTCTGCACGTCAATTTTCTCTGAACCTTAGCCTCTTAGGTGGGGTCTGTTTTTGAGATGCATTATTGAACAGACATGAAGCCAAGGGAATAACGACATTCATGCCCCTCTATTCAGGCCTTTGCGTGTGGTGCAATGTGGCCCTAGGGCGCCTGCATTTCAATAATTTCATGGAGGAGAGAATGCTATGATAATTTGAAGTCATCACACTGCAGTGACCTCGTTGAATTTCTCGAAGAAATTGTGAATTCTACTTCTTTTTTTTCCTGTAAATACAATGAAATAGATATTGCAATATAAGGTTACAGAAAATATAGAATATCATTTGTTTTTCCGCAACAGAAATTCCAAGTCAAGAGTCTTTCTGGACCAAAAACAGCCTTTTATTGTGAAAAAAGTATGATGGTTTTGTGAAACCAAAGTAGAAATGGTTTTTGATAAATTAATCAGCATCTTCTTTCACCTCTATAATTGGTATGCATAGTAAGGGCGTTAGATTGAGACTGGCATAATGTGGGCAGAATTGAAGTGGACATCTTTTGCTTTTCTTTTTTTCTTCTTTTAAAATTATATGCTAACATGTCCATTAACAGTAATGAGCTGATTGTGGTGGATCTCTGACCATGACAACTAACTACATATGTTGTTGTTATGATAAGACCGGGATCACTCTATATAAAATAAATATAAAACTTAATTTTTTAATAATCTAATATTAAAATATACAATTAAAATAAAAAACAAATAAAAAAATAAGATTGAATTGTTAACTAGTGAAATTGAAAAACAAAATCAATCAAAAAAATAAAATAACATCAGCTCGAGTCAACCTTCCAAATTTATTACTCAGGTCATGAGATCGAAATAACCCAATAAAAAACAAATCTAAAAAAAGTACAAAGCCCAATTAAAAAAAATTCAATTAAAAAGGGATAAAAAAATCAGAGTCAACCTAGATCAACCCACCGAACCTGTATGGTTGGGCTTATATGGGCTGGACCTTTAGCCCAACCTGTATGGTTGGGCTTGGTCCAACCTACCTCTAAAAAAGAAGTTATTTGGGCCGTTTGTCGGCTCAACAAAATGAGGGGGCCAACCCATATTTTTGGGCTTGAGCCTCAAGCTCAAACGACCCACCCCATGTGGTTGGGCCAAGCCCAACACTAGACTTAAGGTCATGTTTGGCCCGCCCTGTTTTTTCCTTAAGAAAGGCCTTGTTTGGCTCTTTAGGGGGTGAATGCCAAACACGTCCTTAAGATATTTTTTATGCCTATGATTTTAGGCTAAAGGTGTGTTAGGAAAACAAGCCTTAAGTTTTTTCTTTTAGTTTTAATTTGTCTATGTTTGTGTGTCTAGCCAAACAGACCCTTAAATATCTAAAAAAATTCAAGGATCATTTTGAAATTATTTTAGGTCCCTCGTATGTTTTTTCAACAATTTTACTCAATATCAAACTGTAGACTTGTATTGTTTGACACAAACCTGATATTAAAAATACCTGATTTTTCCTCCAAAAATATTTTAAAAAATTCAAAAACTAAAAATAATCCTTTATTTCAAAAACAAAAAAATATGTTTCCTTTAAAGGATTTCACTTAATAATAGGGTTGTAGACTTATACCGTAAGATATTGACCCGATATTAAGAATACCTATTTTCGCTAAAATTTTTAGAAATTCCAAAAAATTTCTAAATGTTTTTCCTCATTTCAACATAACAAAAAATATATTTTATTTGGTGTGCATATAGCTAGATTAAAAAATTTGCATGCATTTTTATATAAAAAAAATTAAAATTGCATTTTCATCATACTTAAAAAAAATACAAAAAAATTAATTAATAGGTATGACAATAAGTTTGCAATTATTCATTAGGATTTGATCAAAATTTCAAATAAAAACCTTTTGATCTTGGCCTTCAGGATAATTAGGTTTTAACCTAATAAGATAAGAATCTCTTTACTGTGAAGGACTTTTCTTAAACTTTAGATATACTTTTCTAGGCTTTAAAATGACTAGGTTTTAATTTGATGAGATAAGAAACTCATTGCTAAGAAGGGCTTTTCTTAGACCTTAGATAGACTAACGGATAGAAATGCGACTTAGCACAAACAACAAAGTAGTTTACCATAGGTAGGGTGCACTAGGGGTGATACGTCTTTCCCTTGCACAACTAGTCCCCTTATTCAGACTCTTGTAGACCATTAGATTTTCTAGTGACCATAATACTAGGTGGTGATTTTTTTTTTCTACTAATAAAGGACAAAATTTCCTTGTCATTTAGACCCATAACTATCCCGATAACCCTGATCCAAAAAGATGATCGTCGCGACGCCGCACACGCGCAACATACTTAATAGGTCTAAACATGTTTCTAAAATAATTTGCATTTACATTTGATGCAAAAAAATAAATAGATCAAAATATACCTCTTGCCATTAATGAAAAATACTCATGATTTTTTTTTAAGGTTTTGGTACTTTTAAGCTCTCCTAGCACACACATATTTAATGGTGTATTTTTATAGGTAAAATTCTATATTTCAGTGTGTAAGATTATAGACCAAAAACCTGTATTTAAACAAGAGTCCCTTTAAAATTCTATTGATATAACTCCGATGCCATTAATTTAGGAAATATTAATATGGGAGTTAATTTATTGGACCAAATTAAAGTTCATGGAAAAATTGAATCCATAATAATAGGGATTAGTAAAATGTAACTTTAACATTCTCCCATTTGGTCCATACATTTAACCCAATGTCTTAACTTGACCCCCATCCTTTAATTTTCTTAGGTAATAAATGCATGGGTTATTAAGATAAGTCCTTTAATAACAAGCATTACATTCCATGTATTACAATGCATATAATTTATCAACCCTATATTTATTCTTGGTCCTATATAAATGAATTTTCTCAAATAAACTAAGGTTCACAAAAATATGAGAATACATCACAATAAATATAATTTCCTTAAAAATAACATAGTTCATACAACTAAAATCACATAATGGAACCAAATCCCATTTTCACTACAAGATACTTGAATTTAAATAGTGGCATGCCTTTAGTCAAAAGATTTGTGATTATCAATTTAGTACTAATGTGATATGTTTACTTCGACTACCACTTCTGTTGTTCTTAGCCATAAAAACAGATGCTGAATTATCATAATATATTCTTAATGGCCTAGAAATAGAATCGATGGTTCTAAGCCCAAATATAAAACTCTTTAACCATATTCCATATGCAGTAGCCTTAAATAAGGAAACGAACTCAACTTTCATAGTGGACGTAGCAGTCAAATTTTGCTTAGCACTTCTCCAAGATGCAACTCTACCGACCATCATAAAAATATATTCTAATATTGATTTATGTGAATCAACATAACCGGTAAAATCTGAATTTGAGTAGCTAATTACTTTTAGATTGTATGCTCATCTATACATAAGCATGTAGTCTTAGGTCTTTTAAAGGTACCTCATTACTTTTTTTTATAACTTTCTAGTGGTATACACCTGAATTACTATGATATCATCCCAATATTCCTCCAACAAATGCAATGTCTAGCCTTGTATAGACTTGAGCATACATCAAGCTAGCTTCCTACACTAGAAGAATATGAAATGTTCTTTATTTTTTCCTTTCAGGATCATTTTTCGAGCATTAGTTTTAAACCTATCACCCTTTATAATGAGAGCTACATTTGGTGAACAATATTTCATTCAAAATCTCTCTAAAACTTTTATGATATAGGTTTATTGAGACAAACCTAAAATGCCTTTAAATCAGAATATATAAATCTTAATGCCAATGATATAAGATGCCTCACTCGTATTCTTCTTGTCAAAATTTCTAAAGAGAAATTGTTTCACCTCATGCAAAAAACCCTTATCATTAGTCGCAAATTCAATGTCATCCACGTATAAAATAAGAAAAAAAATCTTACTTCTACTGATTTTCTGGTATATACATTGATCCATGATGTTTTCTACAAATCCAAATGAAGATATTACATCATGAAATTCAAAGTATCATTGTCGAGACACTTGTTTTAAACCGTATATAGATTTCTTAAGCTTTCATACCAAATACTCACCATCACTAGAGGATAATTCTTCAAGTCATTTTATGTAAACCTTCTACTTTAGATCTCCATTAAGAAATGCAATTTTCACATCCAATTATTGCATTTCCAAGTTAAAATGTGCTACTAATGCCAAAATAATATGCATAAAATCTTTCTTAGATATATGAGAGAGAGTTTATGTGTAATTGATTCTTTTTTTTGAGTGAATCCCTTAGCAATGAGTCTTGCCATGTATCTTTTAATATTGCTCAATAAGTTTATCCTTATCTTAAAGATCCATTTACATCCAATGGCTCTTGTATTAATAGGTAACTCAACAAGATCCCATACTCTGGTACTTTTCATAGAATTCATCTCTTTCTTTTTGAAATTGTACCAGAATTCTGATTCCTTACAACTTATAGCCTATGAAAATGATTTAGGATCTTTTTTGGCTCCAATGTTATAGTTAGATTCTTTAGATACTCTTTGTTCTAGTAGATCTTCTCAATGTTGTACCATTATCTTTTTAAGAAGTAATAGGTTCAACTAGTTGTTCATAAATTCTTGATAATGCTTGAACAATCTAATCTACTAGAATGTTGTCAACAACTTATGGAACTTCAATGATTGGTCGTTCAACACTAGTTTGTACTTGAGAGATGCTGTTAACAATATTATTTTATTGAAAGGTTGTGATTCTGAATGATCATTCTTAGAAACTATATTCTTGATTTGATCGCTCCCACTATTTAAGTCATTTTCAAGAAACTTTGTACTTTTTGATTCCATAATCCTAGTTTTATGAGATGGAAAATAAAATCTATACCTTTTAAACCTTTCAGCATATCCAATGAAATACCCACTAATGATTCTTGGATTCAACTTATTTTCTTATGGATTATAAATTCTTATTTCAAACGGGCATACACAAACATGCACATGTCACAAAATCAATTTCCAACCTTTTAATAACTTAAATGGTGTTTTTGGTTCAACCTTGATTGGAACTCAGTTTAATATGTGCAATATTGTCTTTAGTGTTTTAGTTTATAAGGATTTAGACATATTGAAGTTGCTAAGCATTCTTCGTACCATGTCCAATAATGTTTGATTTTTTTTTCTACTACACTATTCTGGTATGGTGAACCAAGTATGGTGTATTGGGCAACTATCCTATTTTTTTAAAAAGAAACTTTGTGAACAGACTAGGTGTTTGTCCATCCTTTGTGTATCTGCCATAATTTTCTCCATCACTATCTGGTCTCACAATCTTAATTTATTTCCTATATTGTTTATCTACTTGAGTCTTAAAAATCTTAAAGGTATCTAATGCTTTGTTCTTGTTATAAAACAAGTAAAAATATATATCGTGAATTAATCATCTATAAAATAGAAGAAGTATTTTTAATCATGTGAGTCCATGTCTGGACTATATATATTAGTATGAATAACTTCTAATTTGTATGAACTCCTATTGACACCTTTTATTGACTTGTTGGTTTGCTTTTTCTTAATGCAATCCATACAAGTTTCGAAGTTAGTAAAATCAAAAGTACTAAGTATCACATCATTTACTAATCTCTTAATTCTCTCTATAAAGGTATGTCCTAATCTCTAGTGCTATAACATAGAGAAATCCTTATTAATAACATATCTTTTAATGCTAGTATGAACATGCATTGAACTATAAGTGTCATTGTTGTGTAAATTAATGCAATAAACATCATTAGACAAAATATCATTTCCAGCACTATCATATCTATAAAATAAATTGAAAGTTTCAAAAAAATTAATGAAGTTTCACATACACTACAAGGTATTTGAAATATAGATTAAAGAGCCAGAATCAATCCATCATGTGTTAT
>Ga0307515_10016286_pt1 | contig 13620 bp, 10 predicted proteins | sample 17_EM_MG_FD_194513 | JGI IMG/M metagenome (GOLD analysis project Ga0307515, IMG submission 194513) | Populus trichocarpa ectomycorrhiza microbial communities from riparian zone in the Pacific Northwest, United States - 17_EM | ecosystem: Host-associated > Plants > Roots > Unclassified | place...
ACTGCAATAAATTTTATTTACAAGAGTCTCTTTTGGCTTTGAATGTAGTGACCTTTAAGGCTTGTAAATTGTGCAATTTGTCAAATTGGGTATAAGCTATTTTTGGGTATTTGGGGTATTTCCCCCCGCTATGCCATTTTTTTTTAAAAAAACTCATGAGCTTACTAGGGTATATAAAGTTAACTAGATAATTGGTTTATGCTTCCGCTAGTGGTCGGATAAAAAAAATCTTAGGTTTTCTAATAATAAAAAAAAAACTTGATGTGAAAAAATTAAATTATGTAAGGAATAACTTGATGTGATTCGGTCATATTGATGAGTCTAAAATCAACTTGGATGACTGATAAAAATATAATTTGAATCAAAATAAATATTTAAGATGATTTTTTTTATATAAATACTGAGACAACAATATATTGGATTGATTTAGATTTACCTGAGTTAACTTGTCAATTTGCATATTGAGTTATGAGACTATAATAAACCCATAGAGAATAAATCAAAATAAATTATGAAGATCACTTGCCAATAAACTTAAAGTTGAAAGATAAAAATAAGAAAAAATCAATTAAAAGAATAACAAATAAAGACTTGAGTCAACTAGGTTAACCTATCAAAATCATGATTTAGATCATGAGATTAAGATAACCTAATAAAAAAATAATTGAAACAAGTCATTAAGCTCAATTTCTAATTAATTCAGTGTTGTAAATGAAATTAAAATAAAATAAATTAAAAAAATGACTAGAAAAAAACAAACTAATTATCCTTTTAATTTCAGTACATGAAGAATAATTGAAAACATTACCTTTGTAGAACAAGAAAGAAAAGGCCAAGAACTACTGTTTTACCTCATATCCTCTGAAATTCCAACTCTTTACTGTTAGATAATGACCAAAGAGCAATTCAAACAACATGTAATTCAGACCGCAGCTCTTGTTCATGTTCAAGTAACCAATCAAAGACACTGACATATTTATCATATGAAAACAATAGACTCCCTCACCATCTTAATCTGTGTTTTACTCCATGTCTCACATGGGCTGCAAACCTAGCAAGTCATTCTTCCACACTAATTTAAGCCTTAACGGTATGTTTGACAACAGACAAAAAAGTATCAGAACATCAGATATTCACTGAACAAACAAAAATTAGTCTTAGATTACACTAATCATCAATCCCAAAAGCAAAAATCACTTCTCTTTCCTGGTTTTGGGATAAACAAAATATCTCCTTCCTGGATTGTCTAGCCTATGCAATATGGCAGTCCTAGCTGTATGTTAGCTTTAAAACGAGAACATGTTGTAAGAAGTGTATCTCCATGTTGAACCAGCTTGTCGATTACCATGTCTGCATTGTTAGAACAGCCACATAAAAGATCAAGAGTCACTACTAGCGATGGAATCAACACCTTTTCTGGCATTACAACCACAGATGAAACAAATCTCAACGAAATGGTCTCCCAAGTATCCCCACTTTAGACCTCGTAGTCGAAGTGCCAGGTGAAGAATCTGTGCTCAGCCAGACAGCTGCAGTTTATCATAACTAAAAAACCATCAATGGTTCTCTTCACTATATCATCATCTACATTGAATAATGAAGCTGTTTCATCAAGATTCCTCATCGTATTTGGAAGATGGTACAATGAAGCAGGGCATGATGCACCACTTAATTAAAGACACGCGTTGCATGCATTGCGCACTGGAGAGACATGAAAGCTGTGGCAAAAGCTAAAGAGAGAGATCAAAATTACGAAACTAACAAAAGTGTCCTTACTTACAAAACATGGGAAACGCATTTTCCCAGTTAGTAATCAAACTTGCTCCTCTCCCTTTTATTGATCACTACCTCAAGCAAACATTAATTACCAACTAGTTACATTGAAAAGTACAGGAGAAAGTTTGTGTTCTTTCTCTCGAAGAAATAGCAAAAGACATCTTCTTTTCATCAAAATGATCAATGGAGATAGACATAAGTAAAAGGGTCTCAAGTGTGAGTGAGCGAGAGGAGGTGTTACCTGGTGGGTGCTTAGATAAATGACGTTGAAAGGGAAGAAAGAGACATGAAAGGGAGTCTATAGCCAAGAATTCGACTTGGATTCTCGAATTGTACTTTGATCTCATTTATTATATTTTTATTTTGTACCATGGTTTCAACATCCTAACACTACAGCCGGCCTTTGCTTTCTTGTCTGTCCGTTTCTTTACGATAGCTTATATGCCTTATATTACACATATATTAACAGTACATCAGCAGGCGTTTGTAGTCCAACGGTCAGGATAATTGCCTTCCAAGCAATAGACCCGGGTTCGACTCCCGGCAGACGCACTTTTGCATTTCTTTTCTCTTATTTGATCTCACTAAACTCTTCCTTTAAGATTTCATTTTGGTCCCTGTAGTGTTAAAACTCTTACTTTCAATCCAGATTTTCCAAAACCTTTCAATATAGAGCTTTGTTGTTAAGTAGCTGATGTCAATTAAGACAAGATCACCTTTTCGAATTTTTTGTTAGAGAAAAAAGATAGGAGAAAAAAAATGTTAAAAAAAATAGCATTTTGGTAAGTTGTCTGATCACTTCTTTTCTGATACATTTGTGAAGGAAAAAAAAAATTGTGTCTAAGATATTTATGGAAAAAACATATCATAATTTATTATCATTGTCAAATAATGTCATTAGAGCCACAACAATTGCAAAAGCCAACAACATCATCAAACCAAACTTTAACAACAAAAGACTATTTGAACTTGTATGAAACTTAAGAGTTAATATTGCAAAATTTCAATCTATAGGCACCAAAGTGGAACATTGCAAAATCTACTAAGTCTAAAATGAAAGTATTTTATATATATAATTATTTCTTAAGCGTGTTGGGTTTTCTTTTTTTGATCAAAGGAATTGTGTGTTTATGTTATATATTTATTTTTTTCATACAATTTTTGTACCTATCAAATTGGTCTTGCAGGCACTGAAGCAAGGAGACACCATTTTTGCTGGTCAATACCTCTTCACTGGAAGTGCAACTACTTCTGTATGGCTGGAGGTAAGATAATTACATCTGTTGCTAGTCTTTGATTATAGTCTTCTGTCTAGTTCTTTCATAGTGTAAATGTTATTTAATCCATTGTCTGAAGGGAAGTGGGATTCTTGCTTGCTTATTTATTAAGTATTTGACAATGTTCTTAGCTTGTTTGGGTGATTTTATGAAGAATATGCCTTCTCACACACAAGCATGTCTGGTTAGCGGAGATTTTCCTGGAATTGAATTGAGCAGGCTTCTGAGGTGAAGGGCAATGATGTGGTCTGTGTTATAAAGAACTCAGCAACTTTGGCTGGATCTTTATTCACTTTGCATGCCTCCCAAATTCGTATTGAACTTCCTACTCTTTCAGATAAAGATAAGGAGGTCAGCCCTGGAACTAATTTTTATTTATTTATTAATGTGGGTGTTCACATTAGCTTGCACGTATCTTGATAAATTTCATGGGCCCTGAAGTTAACGACCATCTAAACCTCTAGTGGCTCTGCAGTTTATAAAACTCGAGCTGATAACTTCTAAAAAGTAAATCTAGAATTTAACCAGTTAAGTTACACCCGAGTTCCCGAGTTTTGTGGAACTAATTTCTTCAATTTAACAGTGGATGGATGTCATGTAATGTTTTCTTTTACGAGTTATAATATAAAACCTGTCACCGTACGATTGAAAAAAATATATCAATCTTTTCATTATTTATATGAACAGTGAAACCAACTCTTGTTTCTAGTTGTGTTTATAAATTCTCTTTCCATCTTTCTTTGATACATGGGAAAGAGTCAGAGTCTTTAACTCCAAACAAACATTAACTTATGTAGCATCCTGTCCTCTCCTGCCTCTTTTTTTTTCCTCACCTATAAATGTATGTACAAAAAAAGATGTACGATAAAATTAACAGCTGAAAAACGTACACAAAATGCAGATGGAAATAAGGAAATGGAAGTAAAATTCTATCTTCAACACCCACAAGAGCCCTTTATATGTCAGAATCTTCATGGTGGACAACAATCTCATCAAGGACCATCTCTTCAGGGGTTGACTGCAACAAGAGATCGTCACTTTTAGACCCAAAATCAGTTGCAGACCTTGTGGTTGAAGCAGAGGAAGAGAGTGGCACAAAAATTGCATTTGGCCTCGATTCTGGCACCTCCATCAGAGGCTCATCGGGGTTCAAGAAAATCTGCTCTACTTTTCTAATAGTCGGACGACTCTTAGTGTCAGGATGCAAGCAAGCAAGTCCAACAAGTAATGTCCTCTTCACTTGTTGTTCATCATACTTGCCTTCTAGCTTTCGGTCAACACCTTTGAGCAATGTTTTTCTTCCATGTAAACTCCATACATAATCTAGTAAACTATTTTCTTCGAAAATACCCCTTGACCGTTGTCCTGTCACGACTTCTATTACAACCATGCCAAAGCTATAGACATCAGATTCTGGAGCAGCCTTTCCTGTGTAAGCTACTTCAGGAGCCAAGTATCCTGGAGTGCCAGCAAGCATTGTTGTAACTGCAGAATCGCTTCTGAGCAATCTTGCAAGGCCGAAATCGCCTAAATGAGCATTGAAATCGGAGTCCAACATTACATTATTCGGCTTAACATCTCGGTGAACAATAGGATGGCCACATTGCTCATGGAGGTAAAGTAATGCTGATGCCAGGCCTGTTAATATTTTGTACCTAGTGTTCCAGTCAAGAAAGCGCCTGCCGATGTAGCAATCAAGGCTGCCGTTGGGCATGTATTCGTAAACCAAAAGAAGTTTCTCGCGCTCGTGGCACCAGCCTTGGAGTTGCACTATGTTCTTGTGCCGCATACGCCCTATGGTGCATATTTCTGCTAAATACTCCTTTTCACCTGCTCAATAATGCACTGGCAATTTACTGATGTTTCTGATTACAGAATCATTTGGAAATTTCAAAGTAATAAACGAGTAAAGCATACCTTGTCTTGAAGTTGCTGAGATCTTTTTTACTGCTAAGATCATGGGAGGATCCGAGGAAATGACACCTTTGTAAACACTTCCAAAACCACCAGTTCCTAACAGGTTTTCCTTGCTGAATTTAAGAGTAGCCTTTGAGAGTTGTCTATATGTAAACATTTTGGGTGCATTTGCTGCTCTCATTGACCGGCTTTCAATTTCAGCTCTCCTTTTACTCCTCTCTTTTCTCTTCCTTAAATCCCTTAAAGCAAGCGGTAAAGTGAATAGTATCAGCACCCCCAATCCTGCCACGACAATTGCAACAGTCAAGAAGAACCTTTTTCTATTTTCTTTCTCAGAAGCTTTCTTCAAGTCTGGCAATGATGTTGACTGAAAAGTCCAATTCAAAACCTCATGAGCCTCTGAGAAAGGCCCTGTAGCGGCTGTGAAGCCTACATAAACAGAATTCGGAACCCATTTTGACATGTCAATAGACTGATTCAGGAAACTCACTAGTGGGTTCCCTGCATATGCAACAAATATTTGGAGCTCCTCTGTCGAGCTATCGTAAACAATTTGAACCGTGATATCTCTTCCACTTGTAAGGTAAATGCCTGTTCTGTTCAGACTCTTAGCTACTACTGGATTTGTTATGCTTGTTGTATCAATGCCCATATGGTTTCCATCTGGATCGAACTCATTCGGGTAAGTGTCAAGCTCCACAGCTATCTGTCGAGTAACACCACCTGTCTCATTTCTCAGAGAAAATATTCTTACGAATTAAGCTCTTGATTAGGATCAATCAATTATTGAGCTACATGAATTTTCCTCCTGATGCATTTAGATTTGTGATGGACTAAACTATGCAGATGCTCAACATCAACACATGATCGAAAAACTTATATATGCATGCAGTATATAGTGGAGATTCACCTTCTGTTGACTTATCCAGGACTCCAAGATATGAGCCCTTGCTGTCAGGTGGAGAAGGGCTGTTATTCTGAGCCATAATAAACGTCATCCCATCTCCATTGGTGGTCGTATTTGGAAAGGTAAAAATCCTGACTGTGAACGTTGTATTGATATACGCGGGCCATGCAATCACAGGCTGATGAAATAGAACCCTGCCTATCTGGTCCTTCAGCACAGGTTGTGTCGAGTTCAAATCGACTGGCAGTGGTTCTGGTGTAAGTTTCAAGCGCCTGTCGCCAACGGTTACTGAGCCCATACATATCAGGGTAGTATTGCAACTATCAGCATCGAACGAGGGGTACGAGAAGGATGTCTCCTTCACACTGGGATCTAAAGAAGCTTGGTTTAGAGCTGCTTCATTGAGAAAGATGCAGATTAGGAAGAGAAGAATACCCATTGCTGTGGCTACAGAATAGAGCCCAAGACTTCTGTTATTTTTCTTACACATATATAAGTCCTGACTCGATTCTACAGGCAATTGAAGTGTCTGTTGTAATGTAGTGTTGTTTTCTAGTTGAAAACAGTGATGTTTGAAGAGAGATTCGGATTATTGGACAATATAAATTCCTCTTTTTGTATGCATTTGGAAAGCTGTGAGTGGCCGGCACTATTTTGAAACTTGAGACCCAAGAAATGCAATTACTCCTAATCTTCTCACTTTCATTGTTTTGGAAAATTGACAATTGATGTAGACAAAAGCTCATTCAACAAGTAGAACAAATTCAAAACACTTACCAGGAGAAGAAAAAATGAAACTACTTCTAGTACCGATCTTATTTATTTAATTTATATATATATATATATATATATATATAGAGGAAAGATTTTATCGGCATTTTTCAATACCAACAAAATGGATAATGTAATATTGTCGTCAAAAACTTGCTCGTCAGAGTTTTCTACTTTGTCAGCATTTCCGTTGTTGTTTTCATTTATTTATTTATTTATTAATCTCTGATGCTACCAGTAGTTCCACCTTACCAGCATCCATCTCATCTGATTCTTCTAAAGATTTTCAATACGTACAAATGGATCTTTACACCTTAGAGTATTTGTAGCTGGCAGAAATCAAGCAATATACCTCTTCAATCCTTCTTTGAAGTTTTAAAACAAATTCCAATTATATTCAATCCACCAATCCGTATCCCTTTTTATATGCTCAAAGTATTATAACAACCCGAGTTTACCCTCCTAATCTATAATCCAGATCTTATCTCAAGTTGATTCTAGAGTCGGGTTTTAAAACTATAAAAATAATAACTTTTATCCATACATCAACGCGGGTCAACCCGGGTTGACCGTGACCCGACCCTTACCCCAATTGACTTATAAGTTGGATTTTAAAACTATATAATAACCATTTTTATCCTTACATTGACTCGGGTTGACCTCCCGACCTGTGAACCTTGTCTTTCCCAAGTCAAACCCCGAGTCGAGTTTTAAAACTATGATCATAACCACTTTTATTCTTATGTTAACTTGGGTCAACCAGATTGACCCTCCCGACCTATGACTCGGGTTTTGTTTTGCGTCGACCCTTGAATCGAGTTTTATAACTATAATAATAATTATTTTTATTTTTAAATTGACCTGGGTCAACACTTAACCCGACCCGTGACTCAGGTCGGCCTAGAAGGTTAGATTTTAAAACTATGATAGTAACAACATTTTTTCTTACACTAATTCGAGTCAACCCGATCCATGATACGAGCCTTACTCCGGATCAACCCCGAGTTGAGTTTTAAAACTATAATAATTATTATTTTTATACTTACTTGTCTGAATTAGACAATTTAGAAATTGAGAGTTTTTTACAAAGATATTTTAATTAATAATAAAAAAAATTATTGTTTTTAAAGATTTATTTTATATATTTATCTTTATATATATAAATAGATTACATTCTTAGCAAATTACTGATTCATTCATTTGAAGCCCGACCAAAAAAAAAAAAAAACCTTCCAAATTCATTGTAGAAAAACATTGAGGTGACCAAAACCTGAGAGATATCAGACAACAGAAGGGGATGAAAGTAAAAAGGAAGGAGGGCTAACAATGCCAAGAGGAGAATGTATCAGAAAAGGTCAACGTACGCAGCCATCAGGCACCTACAAGAAATAGCTTGGCACAAGATGTCTGATTGGATCGCCATGACTGCAATGGTCTGTGGTATGTGCAGTAATTAAAAATCCCTAAAGAAAAACAGTTAAGCTCTCCAGTCAGTATCCTGATACTGATAGGCAGGGCACATACGGTGCAGTAAACCAAGATGTTCCACTAGTGTGTTCGCAATAGGCATAAGTAGTTTTTCCTGGATCCAATGAGGTTATGTTGATATTGTCCATTACAATGTTGATACAACCTCTGTCACTGCAGTCCAATCTGATTGCTTCTTCATCTACAGATGTCCCTTGGAAGCCACTGTATGTCACGTCGCTCACTTGCAGTGCTGTCGACTGCATCAGAAATCAGAAATCATCCATCTGTTACAATTTCATTCAAGATTATGAGATAATTAGAAGTAATGGGCGCCATTTAGTGTTTGGCTTTACCGAGTTTCTGCAATTATTTACACCATCGCAGTAATACTGATCAATTATGATAGGATTTTTAGATGCTACAAGCGTGATTTGCTCATAGGAAATCTTCCTTGCATACCCGGATCCTCCCTGAACAAAAGAAAAGTAATCAGATAACTTTCATATCTCATTCGTTAATGTGTCCAGTATCACTTTGTAACATGTTTTCTACCTGCCATGTCTTGATTCTTGCCGCGTTTTGAGTCCCGGTGAAGCTACAGTTCCGAACATGCACCTCTTCCACTGTATCATACTGTCCATCCTTTCCTAAACTTCCTACGCTGTCAAATAGCAAATTATCAGCCAGGCACAATTTTCACGTTTGAACCGTCGTGCTTGTGGTAGCCAGATTTTTATTCTGTAAAGTGCTGTGGAGGAAAGAGAGGTTTTAACTAGGATGGCAAGTGCAAATCAAAAGGAAGGTTTTCCACAAACCTAATGCCATGGCCTGGTCCACAGGCAATGTTGGTGATGTTGATATAAGAGCAGCCACCATTGATAGCAACACAGTCATCACCTACATATGCAAATGCATAAATAGCTATCAGCCAAATGCATCAGAAATGAGGAGATAATTGAGAGGCATAAGTTTCTCCAAATCAAAATCACCAGTTGCTATCATAGAATCTTGAATATGAACATTGGTCGATCTAGCCATGTCGATTCCATCCGTGTTGGGGCTGTTTTCAGGTGCAGCGATATTAAGATTAGAGATAAGGACACCATTGCAATCAGTGATTCCTATATGGCCTTTTGGGCTGTCAACATGAGTTAGACCACTAAGCTGAAGATCATCACATTTCTCGAAGTTCAGAGCCTGCAACGTTCTCGATTGCTTTTTCAGTAATTTGACAGAAAATGAAACCTCGACGGTGTAAAAAATCCGAAAACAAATATGTTCAGCTTTTCAAATATTGAAGATTTGATTCCCAGAAAAGAAAACTTCAATAGGAAGAGGTATACTTACTATACTGGGAGGGTTGCAGGCTATCTTACGGGCCTGAAGATTAACAGAACAATGAGTTGATATAAATTTCTATCTGATGAACATTTCAATAAACTGAGAAAGAATTCAGGAAAGTGAGTGCATTTAGCAGTAAGTATAGATTATGACATTTAAGCTGTTGGCTTGCATAGCACGCATCCACCAAACCGAACCCTGGCCATCAATTAGTCCTGATCCATACATATTGAGATTGGCTACATCTACAAAGCCTATCCAGTAATCTGCTTGACAGTTATTCCATTCCTCAATGGTGTTGGGAGCGATGATTTTCCCTTGAACCTGTACTCTTAAGAGATGACAACACAAAAACATAAATCCAGATCGATTGCAGGTTAATCGGCAAGGTCAATTTCACAGGCAGTGTGTGACCTGAAATGTTTTTACCTGGACATGAACAAATACAGACTTGCAAGGACCCTGGAATTTCACAGGCTGCAGTAAAAATGTTTTCCCTTCAGGTATCTGAAGGGAAGGTGTACCCTGAGCTACATCATCTCCACACAAAGCTTGCCATGCAGATAAAAAGGCCTGAACATGCACATATATAATCGATAGTTAAGTGACAATAATGACATACTTGAGAAATCCCCTTGATTAATCCGTCTTCCATGACAGGAAGAAGAGATACGGGAAGGACAAAACAATAACCAAACATTACTTATAAAACAAATGGCAATGGATTGTTAACTAATCAACATTACGAAAGCATGTATGCATGTAAGAAGAGCTAAAGTATATACATTGGTATCATCAATCTGGCCGTCTCCTATGGCACCAAAATCAACCACATTAAAAACTTTTTGGCCATGTCCAATGCCAAAACTAGACGCAGCAATGCAAAGGATCAAAAAGCTGAAATAAACATCCTGCATTCAAAAACTACAATTGTGAACAGTAATGACAAAAATAACAGTAGCTTCTGCGGCGGCGGCGGCGGCGTTGCAAGAACATGGAAGGGAGATCACCATGAATTAAGCAGTTCTTACCATAATCTATCTTTCTAATAAAGGGACTCGAGTATTCTAGCATTAAGCATTAATGTGATAGATAGCATCTTCTTTATTCCAGTATTTATGAATCTTTAGTAAGCAGTAGACAAACTATGTATAAAATTAATGGATTTTTAATTATACTAATTAAATGTCATACTTAAAGAATTAATTAACTTTTCTTTCCTATATATGCATGTATTTCATATTCTTTAATTGGTTGTGTTGCAGACTACGAAATCGGAAACCAAAAATCTTCCATTTATGAAAAGTAGAATATTTCCTATTAGGATTAGGAAAAAATATCTTTTCTAAAAAGAAATGGCTAACAATTTTTTTACAGAGAAATAATTAACAGATTCAATTTGTGACTTTTTTTTGTTCCACGTATTAATTACAAAAAAACTCGGCTCCATCACAATTGCAATATTAAGAAAATTTGGCCCAAAATCCGTCTCTAAAAGTTAGATTTCCAAGTTAGTTTTGGAAACAAAATAAATTCTATGTAAAGCTGGGAATTGGAATGGAGAAGATTTTTAGAAAAAAGACTCCATCAACTATATACAACCATTAATTGGTTTTTAATAATCTTTGTCTCTAATAATACATCTAAAAAATATTATTTAGCAACCTGGCCTGCTGCCTGAGAGAATGCACACGTCTGCTACATGGTAGCAAGTCCAAACACAACTATTAAATTGCGTGCCAAGCTTGGTCTTCTCTTTATCCCTCCTCTCCCCTCTTGGCCTCTCTCTCTTCTTATTTTTCTCTTTCATCTTTTTTTTCTCTAGCTATCCACATGTTTTTAAGTTTGACTTTGCATCAACTTTCCTTACATAAGCCACCCTTATTCCCACCAATAATTTACTCTTAAGCATCAACTTATTAACCAATGACAAGTTAACACATCAACCAATGACTCATTTTCTATGAAATGAGATATTTCCTATTATTTTTTCTCTCTATCAGGTAAGCTTATATGACTTTTGATATCTATAAATATCATATTTTACCAAGTAAGAAGATAGATTCACCCAAGCATACTTGACACTATATATTACTCTCTTTGCTCAACACAAACACTATCTTCTCACACATTTCTTTTTTCACACGCATTTCCCTTATATTTGTTAACTTAAGCAATTGAGAATATTTCTTTGTCCTAATAAGAAACTTGTTTTACATATCAGTCACCAACTCGGGACTTAGCCAAAAAAAAGTCACAATGTTTAATACTCCAAGCCTCCAACTCACAATGTCTCAGATTTTAATCCCTAACCATGTGATTAGTACACTAATTCTTATTGACTTTCATAGCACATGCTTTTTATACAATTGAAATTAGTTTCCAACATAAATTATCATCAATTTTGTTATGAATTAATTAATATTTCAATATGACCTACGATGAGTTGAAGAAATAATTTAATATTCAAAATATTTTTAAGAATTATTTAGCATTAAATAATTGGTCATCTTAAACATCCTTGTCACATGATAATTGTAATTAAAAGCAATTTAATTATTTATTCTTCATATTTCTAATCAAATTTTTATATAAAAAAATTATATTCATTAATAAATAAATCAATTAGTTCTAAATTTTTTTAATATATTCTTGTCTAATTCCATTTCTTAACTATAAGGTTTCAGAATTCTAATCGTAAAAGAAGTCTTTCTTATTTTCATAGTATTTTACATGAGTATTACAAGACATGTATAGTATAAGTGTAACAAGAATTCAAATTTAAGATTACATTTAAATATATTACAATCACGATAACTCTCTAAGATCAAATATGATCCTCTTCCATGGTATCCTTGTTGACTTGGTCTCTAACAATTGTGTCTTGATATTGGTTTTCAACACACCTCTATAATCATAAGGGAAGGTGGTGTACCTTAAGGTTGGTCTTCATAAGATAAAACCTTGTAGCACTCAACAACTTGGCAAACAAATTTACAAGTTAATCTTTATTTGAAACAAGTTTAACTTGAAGACAGTTTGTTCATCACCCGATCTTATACAAAATGGAAGTCAATTTCTATATGTTTTGTGCATGCATGATACACCATATTAAAACACAAATAGGTTGCACCTATGTTGTCACACCATAAAATTGGTGTGGAAGATGTATTAATATGTAATTTAGTCAATAGTATTTTCAACTATTAAGTCTTACACAATATGAGCATACAAATTTTATGTAATCACGATCTCCCTCCCAATCAGCATTCGAAAAACCATGAAGTGAAAGCTCTAGACTTTTGCTAATATATAATCCACCCGAAATAGAAAATATAAGATAACTTAAAATTTGTTTAACTAGTAGTCAATAGGATCAATTGGCTTGTGCATAAATTTTCTCACCTTGAGTATAGCAAATGTGAGATCATGTCTAGTGAAGAAAAGATATTGTAGCCCTTCAACAATACAACAATATAATAGAGGGTCTTCAAAAAAAAATTACATCTTCTATTACGAGAGAGGTTATGGTAGCCATTGGAGTTGAGCAAGGCTTGGATTTATCCGTATAAGAATATTAACAATATAGTGTCCTTCTGCCAACAAAAAAGCACCAATATAAGACACGACTTCAACACCCAAGAAAAATCCTAGAGGCCCGAGATGTTTCACTGCAAAATCTAAATTTATCTTGTGTATTAATTGATCACTAACAGCTAAACTTGGTCTTGTAGTGATTATGTCATTAACATATATGAGAACTTATAGAATGACAGAAGGGGCGTGATAAATATAGAGAGATCTATCAACCTTTCTATCATAATCCGAGAGCTTTGAGTTTTTATGTAAGGCAAGAAAATCAGGCATGAGGTGTTTATCATAACCCATAAAGAGACTCCTTAAAAAGACAAAGATGATTTTAGATATTGAGGATGTTAAAACTCGGGAGGTTGAATCACATACTTTTTTTGTAAGGTTCTATGAAGGAATGCATTTGTATATACCAGTTGTAAGTTATAACAAGTGAAAGAACAATATAAATTGTTGTTGGTTTCACACCATGTTGCTAATGATATCTTTTAACCACCAGTCACTCTTTGTAGTGTGCAATTTCACCATTTGCATTCCTTTTTAATCTTGATACCTATTGACTACCTATAA